>Ga0265296_1000200_pt1 | contig 110246 bp, 121 predicted proteins | sample MunlanPumphouse1_FD_189073 | JGI IMG/M metagenome (GOLD analysis project Ga0265296, IMG submission 189073) | Groundwater microbial communities from a municipal landfill in Southern Ontario, Canada - Pumphouse #1 | ecosystem: Environmental > Aquatic > Deep subsurface > Groundwater | place...
ATCTCGCGAATAGATATTCCGGTCTCAAGCAAGCGCTCTATTCTGCGCCGTTCGCTGTCCGTTATGTGGTTGTATCCCTTCATATTTTCCTATGTTAGGGTGTTCGGCTTCAAAGGTAAATTTGCTAATTCTCATTAAAAACAAAAACTCGATTCAGAAAGGAGGAATAATAAAATGAAATCAGCAGAAATGCTGGATGTATTACAAAGAAGCTTCAAAGAAGTGGACTTTTTTCACGACCGTCCCAATCCCGACATAGTATGTTTTTTTGAAAGCATAGGTGGAAGAATATTCAAGGGGCAAGCCCTCGCAAAAGATGAAGAGTTCATTAGGGTTGAGTTATGGTTGAATCTTGGTTTTTCGCAGATCGACTATAATCAAATGCGAGCCGGCATAAAATCAGTCAATGATCGGCTGAAAAATGCCAGTGAAGCTAACCAGTGGATAGCCTATGGAGTTAACGAGGAGAAACATCATCTCGGAATCTTTATGGATATAAAAGCGGATAAAGGAAGCGTGGGCATTGAACAGTGCAATGAATGGTATCAGAAAATGGTGTCGCATGTAGCGAGTCATCTTATGCTGATATTACCGTAAAACAAAGAAGGGCCTAGTGCTTTATGCACCCGGGCCTATTTTTTGCCTGTTAGACACCGAGTGTCTAACAAATTATATTAAGTGCTTTTCATCTAAATCTATTTTCGATTTTGTTTTTGTGCCGCTAGTTTCTATAAAATCTTTATATTCTTTTTGATTAGAAAATTGCCCCGTAATAATTTCATGATTAAGTAAATTTCCCCAGCGATTTTGCGCGATAAGGTCTTGATAACTTGACCATGGGTATTGGCATTCTTTGTTTTTCCATTGCTTTATTTCTCTTGGATTGCGATGAATGTAGGCGGACAAATGTAATAATTGTTCGTTATCTTTAATATGGACAGAATGAAACGGTCCTTGAAATAAATGGCCAGTTTTTTTATATTTTGCGTTAAAATATTTAGTATAAGCATTTAAAACTCTTTGCATATATTGCGATATTCCACCTTCCTTAAATTCATGAACAATAAGATGAAAGTGGTTAGGCATTAAAGCAAAGCTTACCAATTTGACAGTCCTATTTTTCACTATTTTTTCAATTTCATCCGCCGGAATGTTAAACACTCGGTGTCTAACAAAATTAGAAACAGGACGACTTATGTTATAAAAGACGACAGGCGATTGAAAATAAAGGATAAGAAACAAAAATCTAATCCAATCTCTGGCATCAAGAAAAATGTTTTGCTTGTCGTTTCCTCTATTATAAATATGATAATATTCTCCAATTGTGATTCTCGTTTTTCTCATCACTGCCAATTATACCCTGTTAGACACTCGGTGTCTAACAGCTGGCTTGGGGATATTTCTTATGCTAAACAAAATATGCTAAAATAAAGCCAATCATGATTCTGAATATCTTTAAAGTTTTTGGGCTTTCGGCGTTCGCGTTCTTTTTGGCGATTTCTTTGACGCCGATTTTGACCCATTATCTCTATAAATACCAAATGTGGAAAAAAAATTCCCGTAGTGATATTTCAAATCCAGTTTCTGATGATTTTAGAAAAATTCATAACGATACGGGCGAGATAAACACGCCCAGAATCGGCGGGGTTTTGATTTGGTTTACTGTTTTATTTTTATCCTTATTTTTTTGGCTACTACATATTATTTTGCCATCCAATTTGACGATTAAATTAAATTTTTTAAGCCGGGGTCAAACATGGCTACCTCTTTTTGTTCTTATTGTTTCGTCGTTAGTGGGGTTAGCAGACGATTTAATTCAAATTTACGGAAATAAAAAAAATATTTTTTTTTCCGATGCTCACGGGAAACCTAGTATTCCGCGAAAAGTAAGGATTATGGCAATTATCATAATAGGCGCGCTTGCCGGCTGGTGGTTTTTTTATAAATTGGGCGTATCCGGCATAATTATTCCTTTTTTTGGAGAAATTAATTTGGGGTTTTTATTTATTCCGTTTTTTATAATAACCATGCTGGCTGTTTTTTCCGGCGGGATTATTGACGGCATAGACGGATTGTCTGGCGGAGTAATGGCTTCGATTTTTTCCGCCTACGCCGGCATCGCTTTTTTTCAAAATCAAATTGACTTGGCGGCATTCTGCGCCGTGCTGGTCGGCGGCATCTTGGCTTTTCTTTGGTTTAATATTCCACCCGCCCGTTTTTACATGGGAGAAACAGGTATGCTTGGCCTCACTGCGACCATTACAGTAGTGGCTTTTTTAACAAAGGCAGTTGCTGTTTTACCGATAATAGCTTTTCCTTTAGCCGCAGCTTCCGGATCAGCCATTATTCAAATGGTCTCTAAAAAATATTTTGGCCGGAAAGTTTTTCGGGTGGCGCCGATTCATCATCATTTTGAGGCTCTCGGTTGGCCTTCATATAAAGTGACAATGCGTTTTTGGGTGGTGAGCGTGGTTCTGGCTATAATCGGCATGGTTATTACTTTGGTTGGATAATTAAAAAATGCGGAACTTTAGAAAAATTTTTTTAATCTCGTTTCTGCTGACTACTGGCTGCTTATTGTTGGCTGCGAATATTTTTGCTTCTACTATTGATGAATTAAGGCAAAAAATAAACGAAGACAATAAAAAAATGGCGGAGATTGAAAAAGAAATACAGCAATATGAAAACGAAATAAGCAAGGCAACTTCTGAATCAAAAACTTTAAAAAATCAAATCTACCAACTTGAACTAAATAGAAAGAAAATAGCTTCGGAAATAAATTTAACTCAGCAGCAAATTCAGGCGGCTACTTTGAATATCCAAAGTTTGGATATGGAGATTCAGCAAAAGATTGACAAAATTAGCAAAAGAAAAGATACATTAGCTGAGACAGTTAGAAATATCAACGAAACAGAATCGGCTTCAATAGTTGAAATTGTTTTGTCTGAAGAAAATTTCTCAGAGTTTTTTAATAATCTTGAAAATGTGCAAAGTTTTCAAAAGGAAATTAACGTAAATCTTAAAGAGCTAAGATATTTAAAGGAAGCGCTTGAGGAAAAAAAATCGGAAAAGGAAATAGAAAAAAATAAATTAGGACAATTTAAATCTCGCTTGGTCGATCAGAAGACCTTGGTGGAGATAAATAAAACCGATAAAAACAAGCTCCTTACCACCACAAAAAACAAAGAGTCAAATTATAAAAATATCTTGGCGCAAAAAATTAAATTAAAGGAAGCGTTTGAGCAGGAATTATTAGAATTAGAATCTCAACTTAAAATAATCATTGACCCGAACTCACTTCCGTCCGCAGGGAAAGGTGTTTTAAAATGGCCGTTCACAGATGCAAAAATGACGCAATGCGGTTCCTCCAGCAGTTTATTGGGTAATATTTATTGCGTGACCCAATATTTTGGCAACACGCCGTTTGCCAGCGCCAATCCTCAACTATATAAAAGCGGTACGCATAATGGAATTGATTTCAGGGCATCGGAAGGGACGGAAATTTTGGCGAGTTTAGATGGGATAGTCAAAGGCGCGGGAGACACTGACAAGACTTGCAAAAGCGCTTCGTACGGCAAATGGATTCTAATTGAGCACGATAATGGACTGTCAACTCTTTACGCCCACCTTTCGTTAATAAAAGTTTCCAGCGGGCAGAAAGTTTCAACCCGACAATTGATAGGATATAGTGGAAATAGCGGCTCTTCCACCGGACCCCATTTGCATTACACGGTTTATGCCACTAAGGGCGTGCAGATTAGCAGTTTTCCAAGCAAGGTCTGCAGTGATCGGGTTTATACCATCCCAGTCGCCTCATTTAATAGCTATCTTAATCCATTATCATATTTATAAATTTTTATGTGCGGGATTGCCGGAATTTTAGGAAATAATATAAAAAACAAAGAAGAAGTCATAAAAAAAATGACTGATATTATGATTCACCGCGGGCCAGATGACAGCGGTTTTTTTATTGATGAAAACGCCGCTCTTGGCATGAGACGTTTGAGTATTATTGACCTTAGCACCGGCCACCAGCCGATTTTTTCCGAAGACGGAAATTTGGTTATAATTTTTAATGGTGAAATTTATAATTATAAAGAATTGGAAAAAAATCTCATAGATAAAGGCCATAAATTCAAAACAAAATCAGACACGGAAGTTTTAGTTCATCTTTACGAAGAAGAAGGAGAGATGATGCTTAATAAGCTGCGCGGGATGTTCACATTTTGTATTTACGATAAAAAGAAAAAAACAGCATTTCTGGCGCGCGATTTTTTCGGCATCAAGCCTTTGTATTTTCTGCGCCAAGGGGGAATGTTCGCCTTTGCCTCGGAAATAAAAAGTTTATTGCGATTGCCGGATTATAAGCCAGAGGTCAATGACGAGGCGGTGTTTCATTTTCTTTCGTTTCAATATGTACCAACAAGAGAGACAATGTTTAAAAATATTTATCGTTTGCCGGCCAGCAGTTACCTGAAAATAAATATCATCGACGATAAAATGGAAGAAAAAACATATTGGGAGTTTGATTTTAATCAAAAAGCGATTTCTGAAAAAGATGCTAAAGAAAAACTTCTTGATATTTTAGGAGATTCCGTTTCGTGCCACATGATAAGCGATGTGCCGGTGGGCGCATTTTTGAGCGGCGGCATAGACAGTACAGCCATCGTTGCCTTAATGAAGTCCGACTTCGAAACTCGAAGTCGGACTTCGGGGAAAACGGGGAAAATTCATACTTTTTCCATCGGCTTTGACGAGATAAATGAATTTGAAGATGCGCGCCGAGCGGCAAAATATCTCGGCACCGACCACCATGAAATAAAAATATCGCCTAGAGAATATTTTGATAAACTACCGGACATTTTCTGGCACTTTGACGAACCAGTAGCTGACCCTTCGGCTGTTGCTCTTTATTTTGTGGCGCGGGAAACTGCAAAAAAAGTGAAGGTTGTGCTTTCAGGCGAAGGAGCTGATGAATTATTCGGCGGATACAATATTTATCTGGAACCATTTGCTTTGAAAAAATTAAATATCATTCCCAAATTTTTGAGGGAAAAAATATTGCGGCCAATAGCTGGCTCAAAATTAAATTTCTTCGGCAAAAATTATTTAAGGCGATATTTCACCTCGCTTGAAGAGCGATTTATCGGCAACGCGCGCGTTTTTCAGCCGAAAGAAATATTTGATTTGTGGCAGGGAGAAAAATTTAGAAATCCGTCCGATTTGACAAAAAAATATTATCAAAAAGCTAAAAATATCAGCGATTCAGAAAAGATGCAGTATATTGACATAAATTTCTGGCTAATCGGAGATATTCTTGCAAAAGCGGACAAAATGACTATGGCTAATTCGCTTGAACTTCGCGTGCCGTTTTTGGATATTGAAGTGGCAAAAATCTCCTCAATTCTCCCGCCCAACTTAAAATTTAGAGGCAATACAACGAAATATCTTTTACGCGAGTCCATGAAAGGAATAATTCCGGAACAAAACAGAGAAAAGAAAAAACTTGGCTTTCCGGTGCCGTTAAAACAATGGTTCAGAGATAAAAACAACAATTATATTTTTGGTACAATAAAAGAAAATAAATATATCAGAGAAAAATTCAATAAAGAAATAATTGAGCAATTATTCAACGACCATCTTTCGGGCAAAAAAGACAACTCGCGGAAAATTTATCTTCTACTCTCACTAGCCATCTGGTATAATATATTCATAAAAAATGGCTTACTTTGATGTGCTGATAAAAAACGGAATGATATTCAACGGCAAGGGCGACCCCGCCGAGCGGGCGGATATTGGCATAAGCGGAGACAAGATAGACGAAATCGGCAATTTGCAAAAAGACACGGGAAGGGAAGTGATTGACGCTGAGGGAAAATATATTTGTCCGGGCTTTATTGACATCACCAGCCACTCCGACACCCACGGGACGCTTTTTACCGAACCGACGCAGGAAAGTTTGGTTCGCCAGGGCGTCACCACTATTCTCGGAGGCAATTGCGGATTTTCCATCGCGCCGGCGTTAAAGACCAATTCTTCCAATATAAACATAAACTGGCGGACCATGGCGGAAATGCTTGATGAACTGGAGCGCCATAAGCTAGGCGTGAACTTTGCCACTCTCGTCGGCTTTAATACTTTGGAGAGCGAGGCAAGCGAAGCAAAACAGATTAAATTTCTTTTGGAAGAAGCGCTTGAAGCGGGAGCTTTCGGCATGTCCGCCAATCTTGGCAAGGGCGATGGCTACTTTCTAAACGACGACGACCTGGCGGAATTATTTAAATTATTGAAGAAAAAAAGAGGTATTGTGAAGCATCATTTGGAAGACGAGGGGAAAAATATTCTTCCGTCTCTCTCACATGTTATAGGATTAGCGAGAGAAACAGGAACTGACTTGGTCATTTCCCATTTTAAGGTTCTAGGCAGAAGCGCGTGGAGCCATTTTGAAGAGGCCTTGGTTATGATGCGCAACGCCCGGCAAGAGGGGATTAATCTTTTCTGCGATTTTTTTCCTTACGAAAGAACGGGGTCAAATCTTTTTTCTTTTCTGCCCCCGTGGCTCATAAAAATGAGCGAAAAAGAAATAATGGAAATAATAACAACAAAGGGGGACAAGCGCAGGCAAGAGATTGTTGATTACTTAAAAAACATAACTTTGCATTATAATAGAATAACCGTCGCCTCGTCCGCGCGTCAAAGCGGTAATGTCGGCAAAACCATAACCGAGATAGGCAACGATTTAGGTATGGCTCCCGAGGAAGTAATTCTTAATCTTTTGGAGGCGAACAATTTGAGCGTTTCCATTTTCAGCGAAGTGATAAACCTTGAGCATGTTTCCGCCATTGCCAAGGAAAATTATTCTGTCATTTCTTCTGATGGAATTGGATACGGCAAGCTGAAAGCTAAAACCCGCCTGCCGGACGGGCAGGGCTCTGAGCTGAAAGCTGACCTGCCGCACCCGCGGTCGTTCGGCGCTTTTCCAAAGGCGTTGAAAATGTTCGTGAAAGAAAAACAGGTTTTGACGTGGGAGAAAGCCATCCATAAAATGACGGGGCTTCCGGCAAGCATTCTTGGGATAAAAGACAGGGGAGTGTTGGAGATTGGCAAAAAAGCCGACATTGTGATAATTAATCCCGATGAAATAAGCGACTATTCCACCTATGATAATCCCTTCCAGTTTTCAAAAGGAGTTGAAAGCGTTTTGGTGAACGGCTCGGTGGTCTTGGCCGATAACGAGATGGTTGGAAAATTCGCCGGCCGTGTTTTAAGAAAAAAATAAATGCTGAAAAGATTTTTTAAAAAAATATTGGTTTTTTTACTGCAAACGGAGGCGCGGCTTATTGTTAGAAAATATGAACCGAAAATAATCGCCGTGAGCGGAACGGTGGGGAAGACATCCACAAAAGAGGCGATTTACGCCGCTTTGGGAAATAAAATTTCCATCCGCAAAAGCAAAAAAAGCTACAACAGCGAGATCGGCGTTCCTCTCACCATAATCGGCGGGGAAACCGGCTGGACCAATGTTTTTGCCTGGGTTTCCAATCTTTTCAAGGGCTTAAAGGTTTTGGCTTCGGAGGGCGAGTATCCCGAATGGCTCATTCTTGAGATGGGCGTAGACAGGCCGGGCGATATGAAAAAATTAATCTCCTGGGTGAAGCCGAAGATCGCTGTCATTACGGCGCTCGGCGACGTTCCTGTCCACATAGAATATTTCAAAGACGCCGAGGAATTGAAAAGGGAAAAAGGGAAACTGGTCCAAGCGCTCAAAGAAGAAAATTACGCGATTATCAACGGCGACGATGCTTCCGCTATGGAGTTGGCGAAAAAAACAAAAGCCAACGTTTTGACTTTTGGATTTATGGAAGGATTAGATATGAGAGCTTCAAATTATTATCTGACGCCGGAAGGCATTACTTTTAAAGTTGATTACAAAGGCAACATTGTCCCCATTCGGCTTTCCGGAATTTTTGGCAAGCAGGCGGTTTACACGGCTCTCGCGGCGCTGGGAGTTGGAAGCGCAATGGGATTGAATATGATTGAGATGGCGGAGTCGCTTTCAAAATATAAATCGCCTCCGGGACGCCTGAATCTTTTGGAAGGAATAAAAGGAAGCATGATTTTGGATGATAGCTATAATTCTTCGCCGTTGGCGGTAATGGCGGCGCTGGAGGTTTTAAAAGATATGCCTGCCAAGCGGAAGATTGCGACGCTAGGCGACATGCTGGAACTTGGCAAATACACAATAGAAGAGCACAGGAAAGTCGGGCGACTAGTGAAAGAGGTCGCCAACGTTTTGTTCACAATCGGACCGAGGTCAAAATTCACAGCCGAAGAGGCGAGGGTTGCTGGCATGAGCGCGGAAAATATTTTTGAATTTTCAACTTCCGATGAGGCAAAAGTAAAAGTGCAGGAAATTATTCAAGAAGGCGACCTAATTTTAATAAAGGGCTCCCAGGGCACGAGAACAGAAAAAATCACGGAAGAAATAATGTCGCATCCGGAAAACAAAAACGAACTCCTTGTCAGGCAAGAGCCGGAGTGGGCGAGACGATGAGCGTTTTACTCCCCGAAGGGAGAGAGGACTATGTGTCCATTTTTTGACCCTACAGAGAATCGAACTCTGGTTTTATCCTTGAGAAGGATACGTCCTAGCCGCTAGACGATAGGGCCCGATGGTTCAATAAACTCACCACAAGCAAGCTCAGGGCAAGCCATTACAGAAAACATTAACACAAAATAGCCGTTTTTGAAAGCAAAAAAATCGACAACGGTTGTCGATTTAGATGTCACTTTGATTTCGTGCGTGTTTTTTAGTATTATGGAGATTATGAAAGAAATAACTAAGAAATTTTATTTAGCATTAGATATACCAGAAAAAGTTCTTTTAGCTATCAAAAAAGAGCTGGCACTTCCTAATAATCTTAAATTAAGTCCTTTCGCTAGATCTCGTCGCATAGAGATGACGAGAGAGGCAATAGGATGGCCGAAAGGTAAAAACCAAGAAAAAAGAAAAGTTACCGAGATTTATAAAACAGATGATTTTGTGGTGGCTGTCGGCAAACCCGGAAAGGAAGCGGCACCGAATTTCAAACGGAAACATTATATTACGGGTGCGACAACAAATAACAAGAATGACATGAATCCGTTTATTATGAAAAGAAATATAAAAGTGGGTAATGACATGACCTTTAGCGAATTGTTTGAACAAATAGAGCATCTAATGCGAGCAGATATATTTGGATTAGAAATTTTAGGCATGCTCATTTTTAGAATGGCTTTTATGTTAGACCACAAACAGAATAAAAATAAACAATGGCGATATATTATTCCAAATGAATCTTTGGGCATACTTCAAAAAAGATTGCCTCAAATTGGCGATGTTCCAACAGATGTATTTTTATATTTTTTAGATGTTTTAGCTCTCAATGAAGATGTTAAAATGCATACACTTGGATATGAAAATGCACAACACGATTATGGACGCATTAACACCTTACTTACCTTTACACACTTAATAGCAGTTTTATTAAATCGTCGTTCTCTTGCAAAATTTGCCGGTGCGTTTGCCCGTCCACCTTCAGGAATGGCACCTATACCAAAAACTGAAAGGGGAGGAATATTTGAATCATTTCCATTATTGTCTTCTACCTCGAACTAATTTGTATTTTTGATCAATATAGCCGTTAGTTAAACGGTCGTTTATTATGTCGCAGTATTTTTTATCAATTTCAGCAGATATAAATTGGCGATTTAAATTTTTACATACATCTATTTCTGCTCCACTACCGCCAAAAAGTGTGAAAACTATATCTTTTTGTTTTGTTGACGCTTTTATCAACATTTCCGTTAGCTTTTGAGGAATTTGGCAAGCGTGGTATGTTTTTTCTTTACTTACATTTTTAACAAGATTAAATTCAAACCAAGAATAAGGCATTCTACCCTTTGACCCATTTGCTAGATTTTGTTGAATTCTTTTGTCCGCTGGATTTTTATAAGGTAGCGCAACATTATCTTTAAAAAATTTATTATCAGCACCTTTTCTTACATGTAAAATACTTCTATGCGCCGTTGTGAATCTCTTTGGTGTATGTCCGACATTTGTATTATAAACCCAAACATACTCATTGATATTTGGAAAATGCAAATCTAGATATTTAACGCGAAGATGCGCGTTTTGTTGCGGATAGTTGAGCATAAAAAGATTTCCGTCTTTTTTAAGCACACGCATTGATTCTTTAGTGAGCTCTATATACCAGTTTATATAATCATCGAATTTTTTTGTATAATTATTTTCGCCATATTTAACCCCAACATTATAATCAGGGTCTCCAAAAATCATATCCACACTATTGTCTGGCAAATCTTTTAATACATGCATTACATCGCCATTGTAAACTCTATTAAGATAATCTGATATTTTGCCTTGTTGTTGGATATTTTTTTTCACTGGCAAGACAAAAGTTTGAGATAGTTGTTCTATTTCATTTGTTCTTATAATATCAAGTAAAACGCCCTGTAAAGTAAATTGTTGGCCACTTTTAATTATAATTGGCTGGTAGTTTTTATTTGCCGGTTGCAATCTAATCTGTCCTTTTTCTTTATAAAATGTTTTAAGAGTCGCTTCATTCCCATTAAGTAACGCAACTACTTTATCGCCATTTTCAGCAACATTTTGTTTTTTTATCAAAATAGTGTCTCCATTATTTACACCTTCATCAATCATACTATCGCCTTGTACCCGTAGAGCATATACTTCGCCATATTTTGGAAGTCTGCTTTTTGGGATAGCGATAGTTTCTCTGTTTTCAATTACTTCAATAGGTTCACCAGCGGCGATGAGTCCCAGAAAAGGAATTTTTACCATCGTCTCGCGGCCCCTAAGAACAACAGAACGAGGTTGATTGCGTTCTTTATTGAGCTGACCCGCTTCTTTTAGTTTCTTGATATAATAATGGGCAGTAGAAACAGAAGCAAGTTTGAATTTTTTCTTAATCTCGTCAAGAGAAGGGGCGTAGTCGTGTTTAGCACGATAACCTTTCACAAAATTAAAAACTTGCTTTTGCTTTTTTGTAATCATGGTGCTATTATAGAAAGTAATTAGAAAGTGCGCAACCGTCAGTTATCCACACCTCTATTAAATAGCAAAATGTGTCATTAGTATACTCTTGACAAAAAATGTTAATTCGGTAATCTGATGATATCCGCTTGATATTGTAATATAAGCGTATATAATGGATTTGTTCGATGTAATTTACTTAATAATCAATTTTATGGAAGACAATAAAACAAATATATCATCTATCGACAAAAAAATGAGTGTGATCATTTCGCTTTTACTGAAAATAGCTAACAACGGCAATGAAGTAACCTTGAAAGAGCAGATACGAGATTTATCGGCTTTCGGACTTACTTCCACTGAAATAGCAGATATTATCGGTAAAAAGGTTGGCCATGTGAGTAAAGAATTATCAGAACTTAAAAAAACTAATAAATAGCTATGGAAAATAAAGAAATACTTGAATCAATATCGAATCGTCTTAGTGTGCTCATAGCACTACAATTTCGTTCACTGGTGGAAAAACCGTCTTTTGCTGATAGTGTTGAGTTACTTACACGGTTTGGGTTATCTAGTGGGGAAATGGCTGAAATTATTGGTACAACAAAAGGTACGGTCAATGTTACAAAAAGTCGCATTAAAAATAAGAAAAAATAGTATGGCAAGAAAAAAGAAAAGTGAAAAACTTGAACCACTAGAAGAAATCAAAAGACTTTTAATTTTAGGGCTAATTTCTCAGGGAGTTAAGGGAAAAGATATTGCCGCCACTTTGGAAGTAGATCCAGCTATCGTTAGCAGGATATTGCCGAAAAAAGCAAAAACCAAAATCATTATTGAGTAAGATTGTGTATGAATCTACAAGAACTAGTGGCAAGAGCAAGATTGTTATTCGAGGGAGCACCCAAACGAAGGCAGGTTTTTAATTTGGTTAATGGAAAAAAGTCAGGAAAAGAACTCGCTAGAAAAAGTGGAAAGAGTCTTTCGGCAACACTCCAAGACTTGCAAAAAATGAAAGATCTAGAACTCATTACCTTCAAGATTAACGATGATGGCACCACACTGAAAAAAGAAAATTCAACTGTTTACGAACAAGCGCCACTTCTCAAACATCTTCCAAATTCTTATTTTGACGCACCCGAAAAGGTGGCTGTAGTAAAACCTAAAATAACAACTTCTACCAAATCAAAAAACGCGGTAATGCGAACATTGGCTATACCATCAATACAACAAATACTTGATATTTGTTGTTCAGGAGAAGATCAGTTATATGAATTTAAAAGTGCAAGAACTATCATGGAAAAACTATCAAAAGAAGTTTGTGCATTTGCGAACACAAAACAAGGAGGAATCATTTTTTACGGAGTGGAGGATGACGGAGCTATAGAAAACTCTGATGTAACAAGACAAAAATTTGATCAGTCGATTCAAAACAGTATTAAATACAACATTACTCCTACACCTGCCGTAAAAATAATTGAAAAAGATGTTCTTGGTTACAAAATTATTTTAATAATAATCCCGTCATGGAACAAGAAAGATGTGCACCATTTCCAAGATGCAATTTATATTCGTCGAGGGACTAATGTGTTCAAGGCAAAAGCAGATGAAGCAAGAAAACTCCATAATGGGGAATATGTAATCTAGGGAGTTCCGCCCGCGATTTCTTTTGTTCTTCGTGGGCGAGTTTATTTAAGCAATCGACAACCGTTGTCGTTTGATATATTCTCTTGCTAAATTTTTGGGAAATAGAAAAAGGTAAAGGAAACTCGCCTTTTTCTGTTTTTTCCTGTGTATAACCCTTGACCCCGTTAGAGACCTCGCGTCTCATGCAGGGGATTTTAGTGATTATCCACAAGCAAAATATAATATGTCTCTAACGGGGTTGACATCCCAAAAGGGTTTCTGATAGTATGTGAGGGTACTAAATAATGGCTGATAGGTCTGAAAAAACAACTATAATTAACGGGATTGTTACAGAGGCGTTGCCTAATGCGACGTTCCGTGTTCGTTTGGAAAATGGCCAGGAAATTTTTGGCTATTTGGCGGGAAAAATGAGAATGCACCGCATTAAGGTCTTGGTTGGCGACAAAGTAACGATGGAAATAAGCCCTTATGACGAATCAAAAGGGCGGATAATAAAGAGATTATGAAAGTAAAAGCATCAGTTAAGAAAATTTGCAAGGACTGCAAGCAGGTCAGAAGAAAAGGCCGGCTTTATGTTATTTGCAAAAAGAATCCGAAACATAAACAAAGGCAAGGCTAAAACAATTTGCTATGCAAATTGTTCGCCCGACAAAATTATAAATTTTGTTTAGGGATAAAAGAGATAAAAATTATGCGTATAGCAGGAGCAAACATACCGGATAATAAACGACTAGAAGTGGCGCTCACTTATATTTTTGGCATTGGCAAAACCAAGGCGAAAAGAATTTTGGACGGCGCAAAAGTTTCTTTTGATAAGAAAGCGAAAGAACTTACCGAAAAAGAAACTAACGCTATCAGAGAGCAGGTGGAAAAAAATAAAATTGAAGGCGACTTAAGGAGGGAAGTTTCGGCGAATATAAAACGACTGAAAGAAATAAAATGCTACCGCGGAGTCAGGCACATGAAGAGATTGCCGTCCAGAGGCCAGCGCACCAAAACGAATTCCCGAACCATCAGAGGAAACGTGCGCGTGACGATGGGCAGCGGAAAGAGGAAATTGGAAAAAACGTAATCAGTAATTAGTAGTCAGTAATCAGTAAAATGGGAAAAAAAAGAATCATAAAAACATCGGGAGGAGCGGTTGACCAAGGACTCAAGGAACGCTCAATGAGCAAGATACCGAAGAGAAAAATCTCCAGCGGGATTTTGTTTATTAAATCAACTTACAATAATACGCTTATCACTTTGGCGGACGGAAACGGCAACGTTGTCCTGTGGGCATCAAGCGGTTCCGTCGGCTTTAAGGGAACGAAGAAAAGCACGCCCTTCGCCGCCTCCAAGGCCGCGGAAATAATCGCGGACAAAGCAAAAATGATGGGAATCAGCAAGGCGGACGTGGTGGTCAAAGGAGTGGGCGCGGGCAGGGAGTCGGCCATCAGAACTTTCGCTTCAAAAGGAATAGAAATAGGCCTTATCAGAGACGTAACCCCGATACCTCACGGCGGAGTCAAGCCGAGGAAGCCGCGCAGAGTATAAAAAAATATTTATGGAGGACTTAAAGTGTAAAAAATGCAGAAGAGCCGCCCAGAAACTTTTCCTGAAAGGGGACAGGTGCAATTCTGCCAAATGCTCGATGGTAAGGAAGCCCTACGCTCCCGGCCCTTTTGGCAAATCAAAAGGGAAGCATCCAAAGAGAGGGCTTTCGGAATTTGGAACGCAGATGAGAGAGAAGCAGAAAGTAAAATTTAATTATGGATTGAGAGAAAAGCAGTTCGCGAATTATATTAAAGAGGCGAGTAAAAAAACCAAAGGCGATAAAAGCTCCGAGCTTTTTGGACTTCTTGAATTGCGGCTGGACAACGCCGCTTACCGGGCGGGTTTTGCCGACTCTAGAACTTTGGCGAACCAAATTGTTTCCCACGGGCATATTTTAGTTAACAAGAAAAAAGTGGATATTCCTTCTCTGCGATTGAAAGTTGGAGATAAAATAACAATCAGACCGCAATCGGCGAGCAAAGGAATTTTTAAAGATATAGACGGAAAATTAAAAAAATATAAAACGCCCGTTTGGATAAAACTTGACCCCGACAAAAGAGAGGCGGAAATAGCCGGCAAGCCGATATTGAGCGATGAGCCGGCGCTTATGGGAAGCTTAAATTTGGTAATAGAGTTCTACAGTCGGTAGAATTTAAAATTTAGTAATTAGTAGTCAGTAATTAGTAAAATATGGATTACATAATAAACATGCCCCTGAAGCCCAAGATCGTCCAAGAGGACGACAGAAAGGGCGTGTACGAAATTGACGCCCTCTATGCCGGATACGGCCATACCCTGGGCAATTCTTTGAGGAGGATAATTTTATCGTCTTTGCCCGGCGCCGCCGTGACAAAGGTTAAAATAGACAAAGTGAGCCATGAATTTTCAACCATCCCGGGAGTAAAAGAGGATGTCTTGAATATAATTTTAAATTTAAAAAGAGTCAGGTTTAAAATGCACGGCGACGAATCGCAAAAAGCGACCATTTCAATAAAGGGAGCGAAAAATATTACGGCGAGCGACATAAAAATTCCCACCCAGCTTGAAATTTTAAATAAGGACGTTCATATCGCCGCGCTCACAAGCAAGGACTCGGAACTTCACATGGAAATTACCGTGGAAAAGGGACTGGGCTATGTGATGAAAGAAAATTTGCACAAAGAAAGAGTTGACATCGGCGCGATTCATCTGGACGCCTTGTTCACTCCGATAAAAAGAGTGAATTACGAGGTTGAAAATATGCGCGTGGGCGACCGCACTGATTATAATCGCTTGAGGTTTTTTATTGAGACCGACGGCTCCATTTCTCCGCGTGAGGCGCTTGAAAAATCAATAGACATTATAATCAACCACTTAAGAGCAATTAGGGGATTTCAAAATGAAGAAGTTGATTTAGTTGACGAAGCGGCGGGCGAAGGAAAAGAAGGAAAGAAATCGAGCGCGGCCGAAGACACGGAAGTGCTGAAGACGAGAATAGAAGACCTTCAAGTTTCTTCCAGAACAATAAATTCGCTTTCCGAGGCGGGCATCAGGACCGTCGGCGGTTTGATCAGAAAAAAGGAAGAGGACTTGCTGAAAGTGGAGGGAGTCGGGAAAAAAGCGGTTCAGGAAATTAAAGACGCTTTGGAAAATTACGGATTAGTATTGAAATAATATGAGACATCAGGTGAAAGGAAGAAAATTCGGAAGGGAGAAGAACGCAAGGAAGGCGCTTTTGCGGGCTCTTGCCGTTGCTTTGATAAAAAGCGAAAAAATAAAAACAACGGAAGCCAAAGCGAAGGAGATGAGGCCGTTCGTTGAGAAGATGCTCACGAAAGCGAAGAGCGGAACCATTGCCAACAGACGCGCCGTTGCTTCAAAAATAGGAATTGTTTCGGCGAAAAAACTTTTTGACAAAATCGCGCCGAAATTTAAAGATACAAAAGGAGGATACACGAGAATTATCAAGCTTCCTCCGAGAAAGGGCGATGCCAGTAAAATGGCGATTATTGAGTTCACGCAACATTAAACATGGAACATAAAACATATACAATAGATGTAAAAGGAAAATCGTTGGGGCGAGTCGCATCAGAGACAGCCACTATTTTGCGTGGGAAAAAAAGCGCCGATTTTCAGCCCAGCAAAATGCCTGAAACGAAAGTTGTCATTGAAAATATTAACGAGATAAGAGTGACGGGGAAAAAAATGGAGCAAAAAGAATACACGAGACATTCGGGATATCCGGGGTCGTTGAAGGCGGAAAAAATGGGAAAGATTGCCAAAAAAAAAGGAATGAGCCATATTTTTAAAGAGGCGGTGGAAGGAATGCTTCCGGCAAACAGGTTGAGAAAACAAATGATGAAAAATTTAACCATTAAATAAAAAATATGACGGCAGTTAAAAAAGAAGTAAAAAAAGAAAAGAAAGTAAAAAAGGAAGAGGCGGCGAATTATTTTGAAGCCGTGGGAAGGAGGAAAACCTCTGTGGCCAGAGCGCGCCTTTTTAAGGGAGGCGAATCGGCTATTACAGTAAATGGCAAAAAATTAAATGATTATTTTGTCACCAAAGAAATGCAAAATATAATTGAAGACCCGTTAAAGATGATGAAATTGGAAAAAGTTTTCAGAGTTTCGGCGAAAGTTTCCGGCGGAGGAATTCATTCGCAGGCGGAGGCGTTGAGGCATGCCATCAGCCGGGCGCTTGTTAAATTTGATATTGAGCTTAGAAAGCGACTAAAAAAAGCGGAATTTTTGAAACGCGATCCGAGATCAAAAGAACGCAGAAAATTCGGACTCAAAAAAGCAAGGAAGGCACCGCAGTGGAGTAAGAGATAAGATTATTGTTGCATATTATCTTTACTTATTTTACAATAAACACATGAGTAAAAAAACAACATTTTTGTTCGCAAACCCTTCTTTTACAGAAGGGGTAGCTAGGGTTATAGATATTGGTGGAACTTTACAGATTTATAATGAAAGCAAAACCCCTAAAGAGGCCGATGTCCTGGCAATTAAAAGTGACTGGGAAAGCGTAGGAGAAGATGTTAAAAACGCAATGGGGGAATATGAACACAGAGAATAAACAATTAAACAATAACACTAATAATTCTGCTGTTGTTCGTCAGCAAATGACTTTTTCTGGTCCGCTACCTCCTCCCTATGTTTTAAAAGGGTATGATGATATTGTTCCTGGTGCTGCAAAGATTATTATTGATATGGCAGAAAATCAATCAGCACACAGGCAAGAATTGGAAAAGAAAGTGATAAATTCTGACATTAGTAATTCAAAATTAGGGTTATTTTTTGGCTTTGCTATCGGATTGGTTGGAATAATATCCGGTACATTTCTTGTCTATAGCGGGCATACACCCACAGGTTTCGTTATTAGTTTCGGCACTATAGCAAGTCTTGTTGGTGTTTTTGTTTATGGGTCTCGAGGGAGGAGAAGAGAACGAGAAGATAAAATGAAAAATTAATCCGTCGTATTGCAACTCTCTAAAAAATAACTATAATAACTCTGATGCCAGAAGAGGATATTACAATTGAAGAGGAATCAGCGCCGGATTTGATTAAAAAACTGCGCGAGGATTTGAAGAAGTGCAATGCGGAGAAGCAGGATTATTTGGCTGGCTGGCAGAGGGCGAAGGCGGATTTCGTGAACGCGCGGAGGGAAGAGGAGGAAAGGCGGGCGGACTTCGCCGGTTTTGTTGAAGCGAAAATCATAAATGATTTTTTGCCTGTTTTAGACAGCTTAGAAATAGCCATAAAAGACAAGGACTGGCAAACGCTTGACAAAACATGGCAGGATGGCATAAAATGCCTACATAACCAATTTGTTGAGATTTTGAAGGGCTATGGCGTTGAAGAAATAAAGGCGCTGGGCGATAAATTTGACCCGTCAAAACATGAATCGGTGGGGGAGATTAGCGCCAGTGACGAAAAAGAAGATGGTATAGTTGCAGAAGAAATGAGAAAGGGTTATAAATTAAAAGATAAAATTATAAGGGCAGTACAGGTTAAAATAAATAAATATAATAAATAAAAAATAATATGAGCAAAATAATAGGCATAGACCTCGGCACAACTAATTCCGCAATGGCAATCATTGAGGGAGGCGAGCCGAAAATATTGGAAAACAGCGAGGGCAACAGGACAACCCCGTCCATCGTTGCCATTTCAAAAACAAGCGACCGCCTTGTCGGTCTTTTGGCGAAGAGGCAGGCCGTCACCAACTCCGAGAACACGATTTTTTCCGTGAAGCGCCTCATCGGCAGAAAATTCAGCGACGAAAAAGTAAAAGGAGATAAGATTTTGCTTCCTTATAAAATTGAGGAATCAAGCGACGGCGGAGTGATGATTAAAATGAGCGGAAAAAGTTATAGGCCGGAAGAAATTTCCGCCATGATTTTGCAAAAATTAAAGCATGACGCCGAAGCCAAGCTGGGAGAAAAAATTGAAGAGGCGATAATTACCGTTCCCGCATACTTTGACGATTCCCAAAGAAAGGCGACCAAAGACGCGGGTGAAATAGCGGGTTTCAAAGTGCGCAGAATAATAAACGAACCGACGGCCGCCGCTCTCGCTTACGGCTTGAATAAAAAGAAAAACGAAAAAATTGTTGTCTACGACTTGGGCGGAGGAACCTTTGACGTTTCCGTTTTGGAAATAGGCGACGATGTGGTTGAAGTTAAATCAACGGACGGCGACACGCATCTCGGCGGCGATGATTTTGACCAGATAATCATAAGTTGGATAGTCACCGAATTTAAAAAAGAAAGCGGGATTGACGTTTCCAAGGATTTTATGGCGCTTCAGCGCCTTAAGGAAGCGGCGGAGAAAGCCAAGCACGAACTTTCCAGCACAACGGAGTCGGAAATAAATATTCCATTCATAACATCGGACGCCTCCGGCCCGAAACATCTTTTGCTTAAATTCAGCCGAGCGAAACTTGAGGAACTCACCGCCGATTTCGTCAAAAAATCAATTGAGATAACTAAAAGGGCGTTGGATGCTTCAGGGTTCAAAATAGGCGACATAAATGAAATAATCCTCGTCGGCGGACAGACAAGAATGCCGCTGGTCCAGAAGGCGGTAAAGGACTTCTTCGGTAAAGAGCCAAATAAAACAATCAATCCGGATGAAGTCGTGGCGATTGGCGCCGCGGTGCAGGCGGGCATAATGCAAGGCGATGTGAAAGATGTTTTGCTTTTGGATGTTACGCCGCTTTCATTGGGCATTGAAACTTTGGGCGCCGTGAGCACAAAAATTATCACCAAAAACACAACCATTCCCACGAGCAAGAGCCAAGTTTTTTCCACGGCCTCCGACAATCAGACATCGGTGGAAATTCACGTCTTGCAGGGCGAAAGAGAAATGGCCGCTGACAATAAAGCGCTGGGCAGATTTATCTTGGACGGCATTCCGCCTTCCCCGAGGGGCCTTCCGCAGGTGGAAGTAACATTTGATATTGACGTCAACGGAATTTTGAACGTGAAAGCGAAAGACAAAGCCACAAACAAAGAGCAATCAATCCGCATTGAGGCGTCATCCGGCTTATCCAAAGAAGATATTGAAAAAATGAAAAAGGACGCGGAGATGCACGCGGACGAAGACAAAAAGAAAAAAGAAACAGCCGAAGCGCGCAACGGCGCTGATACGCTTGTCTACACGGCGGAGAAATCATTGCGCGACGCCGGCGACAAAGTGCCGGCTGATACCAAAAAAAGTGTGGAAGAAAAAATTGAAGCATTAAAGAAAGTAAAAGACGGCGATGATGTTTCCGTAATAAAAACGGCGTCAGACGAGCTTTCTAAAGCGTTGCAGTCAATCGGCGAGCTTCTCTACAAGCAAACCCAACAAAATCAGCAGCCAAACGCAGAAGAAAAGAATCCGCCAGCTGGCGGAGACAACGGCCCCCGCGACGCCGAGTTTGAGGAGAAAAAATAGAAACAACAATCAAAGAATTAATGTTGCCCTTGTTGGAACATTTTGCTAATATATAGACATGAAAACAAAAGCAGAAAAAAACTATGATTTCAGAAAGCTTTTAAAGCCATTTGAAAATCAATGGGTGGCTCTTACTGTGGATAATAAAAAGGTGGTTTCAAGCGGCAAAACCTTGGTTGATGCTTCTGTTAAGGTAAAAGGGAAAGAAGTTGTCTATATGAAAGTATTGCCTTTTGATTCGGCATACGCCCCGACTTCTCTATGAAATACAAATACTCTGCTTTGTGGCCACAAAATCCAAGCGAAAAGTGGATTAAAAGGCCAATGGTAAATGTTGAGATATTTGGCAAAAATGGCAGTAAAAAATTTAACGCGCTTATTGATTCCGGAGCCGATTATTGTATTTTTAATATTCAAATTGCGACATTGATGGGGTTTGATTTATCTAATTCGCCAATCAAGCCGACTATCGGGATAGGTGGCAATGAAAGCATGCCGACATATTTTTTAGATGATGTTGAAATTAAAATTGAAAACATTGATAGAAAAGTAAAAATACCGGTATGTTTTATTGATAGCGATTCTGTTGGTTTATTGCTTGGTCAAAATGGATTCTTTGATAGCTTTAATGTTAAATTTATGAAGAAGCACGATACTTTTGAAGTGGATTTGGCGAAATAAAAATAAAGTGCTATAATTATTGCAATGAATAATGACTATTATGAAATTTTGGGTGTGGCGAGAAATGCCTCAAAAGAGGAGATAAAGAAGGCGTATTACAAGCTCGCCCACAAGCATCATCCTGATAAAACAAAAGGGGAAGACATAAAATTCAAAGAAATAAACGAAGCGTATCAAGTTTTGGGAGACGAGAAAAAAAGAAACGAATACGACACCTATGGCAGGACTTTCGACGGCGCCCAAGGCGGACCAGGCGGTTTTGGCGGTTTTAACGCGGGCGATTGGGATTTTGGCGCCCAAACCACTTGGGACTTGAATGACATATTTGAAAATTTTTTCAACGGCGCGGCGAGCGACTCGAGCCGCGGAAGCCGCAAAAAAAGAGGACGGGATATCTCCATTGATTTGGAAATTTCTTTTGAGGAATCTATTTTTGGAACAGAAAGGAGAGTTGTTCTTACTAAGGTGGGGTTGTGCGATAAATGCAAAGGGAGCGGAGCGGAAGAGGGAGCGGTTATGGAAAAATGTACGGCTTGCGGCGGCGCGGGTAAAGTTCACGAGACAAAAAAATCTTTCTTCGGCGCGTTTACTTCCGTGAGAGAATGCGAAAGGTGCTTAGGCAAAGGAAAAATTCCGTCCAAGAAATGCTCCGCGTGTAGAGGCGTTGGCGTGACGATGAAAAAAGAAGAAGTGACGATAAAAGCGCCGGCGGGGATTTATGACGGCGAGATGATAAAAATGAGCGGAGCGGGAGAAGCGGCGGCGGGCGGAATCGCCGGCGATTTGTATATAAAAATGCATGTGAGGCCTCATCATGAATTTAGGCGAGAAGGGAATAATCTTTTTATGGATATGGATGTGAAAATTTCCGACGCTATACTGGGCGCAGAAAAAGAAATAAAAACGCTTGACGGAGCGATCAAATTAAAAATTCCAGCAGGGATCGATTCGGGAGAAATTTTGCGCGTGCGAGGAAAAGGCGTGCCTTCAGCGCAACATGGAGCAAGAGGCGACCTAATGATAAAAGCCGTCGTCCGCACCCCAAGAAAAATAAACTCCTCAACTAAAAAAATAATTGAAGAGCTAAAAAAAGAAGGGCTGTAAAAACAATAACAAATGTGACTAAAATCTCAAAGGATTTAGTTTTTTTTAAGCAAAGGCGAGCCAACGCCCAAAAAGACGGCTATAAAAAACCAAAGGTTTTACTTGTAGACATAGACGGCACAATCATAAAACCCAAGATAAAAATGTTTACACTGGCTGAAGAAAAATTCGGCAAAAAAGTGATGGCGGAAATTGAAAAGGAAAGAATCAGGCCGTTAAGAAAAGAAATGATGAAAGAAAAAATCAGCTTTGAAAAATATCTTATAGAACTTTCAAAAATTAACATAGAACTGGGCCAATCATACAAGGACTACAAAGATTTCTTTTTTGGATTGGTAAAAAGGGGTTTTATCAATGAACCGTTAGTGAGAGCCCTCGGTAATTTAAAAAGAAAAAACAAACTTAAGGTAATTTTTTTAACTTCAAATTTAAAAATTTACGGCGAAATTATAGCTGATAATGTCCTAAGATTATTAGGAGAAAAAGGTAAATTTGATGGTTGTGTTGGAGAGGAGAAGGAATTTGATAAAAAAGGAAAAGGAAAGGCAACAAAAGTAAAAATGATAATTAGTCACAAAGATATTGTTTATGAAGGCGTAAAATTTATGACCAAAATTACCGCCATAAAAGATTATTTCAAGAAAAATAAAATAAAAGTAAAAAATGAAGAAGTTGCCATTATAAGCGATGCGGATACCGCTCTTATGAAGCATTACGGACTCGGTGGACTGGTTTTATATCCTTGGAATGAACTTTCAGATCAATTTAGACACATAGAATACGTAAGGAACGCCAGAAAGGGCTTGTTTGATTTCTGTGTTGACTATCGGAAAGGAAAGGACTTGGAAATAGCGCAAAGAAAATGGGAGGTTATACTAGATAATCCAAATATGTTAAAATTTTCTGATAAAGAAATTAAGAATAATTTAAAAAACAATGGCAAGAAAAAATAAAACAATAATTGCGCTGTATGGGCCAGCGGGAACAGGAAAAACCGCGGTGGCGGGGAAGCTTTGCAGAAAGTTATCTGGCAGAACAGCGAGAATTTCCGTAGATATTATGCGAGATATGACTTGTATATGCCTTAAGGGTGGCTGGAAAGAAAGTGATGAATATATAACCTCCGCGAAAAAGGTAGTTTTACCTTTAACAAAAGAATATTTAAAACTGGGATACAATGTCGTAATTGAAGTTGCGCCACCAACTGTTTTTGATGTAGGAAAAACAGACAAATGGTTAGCCATTTCATTAAAAAAAATAGGAGCCAATGTTTTTCTTTTAGATGCGCCGTTAAAATCGGTTTTAAAAAGAAATAAAGAAAGGAAAGGGGATTTTGGGCAGGGAAATTTGAGTAAAGAATTAACTAAAAAACTTTATAATTATTGCCAAAAATATCTTGATAAAAAAGATTTTATTGTCATAAATACGGAAAAAATCGGAGCAGATAAAACGACAGTATTAATTTTAGAAAAAATAAAATTATGAGCTTTAATTTTCAGGAAGTGTCGCGGATTTTATCTAATCCCTCATGGGACATAATCGTCCTTTTCTTTTTTATTGCCGTGGGATTTTTCTACGGCATTTCGGCCGGGCGGGCGAAGCTTATTTCCTTCATGCTGTCGGTTTATGTCGGCGGGTTTTTATTCGGCAATTTTTCCTTTCTTAATGAAATCATAAAAAGCGGCAGTATTACCGAAAGATTTTTTTCAAATGTTTTTGTTTTCTTTCTGCTTATTTTGGCTCTCAATATCATGTTTTCAAAAATAATAACTTCCGGCGCCGATGACAAAAAATGGTGGCACGCGCTTTTGATAAGTTTTTCCACCTCCGGCCTTTTGTTCAGTTACATTTTCCATATTTTTCCCAGTAGGGGCATTTTCACTTTTTCTCCTTTGATTCAAAATCTTTTCGCTTCAAACAACGCCTTCTTCTGGTGGCTAATCCTTCCTCTCGTCGCCTTGTTTTTCGCAAGGAAATAGATTGAGGAAAAAGAATATCCCCGTGGAGATTTTATTTTAAATCGAAATAATTTGGAGCCAAAATAGAGGTATAAATTAAATCCGGTTTTAAATATTTTTCCACAACGTCATTAATGTTTTTTATATCAACTTCTTTAATTTCTTTGAGTATCTGGTTGTAGCCCTTTGGCTCATCCGTAAAAGCTATATCCTGAGCGGCCATATCGATAATTCTAGCAGTATCTTCATACCAAATAGAAAGCTGACCAATTTTTAATTTCTTTACTTTTTCTAAAAGAGATTCATCTTTTTTGTATTTTTCAATGACTGCCAATGACGCTTTTATTGCCTCCTTGTAGCGCAAAGAGTCGGTTCCTATGTAAATATCAAATTTTCCTACATCACTCCATTTTGTGTGATCAGCCCAGATTTCATAGCAAAGACCAAGCTTGTCTCTCACATCCTGAAATAAAGGAAAAGACATACCGCCGGATATCATATCTGTAAAAAAATCCAGATAGAGTGCGTCTTTATCTTTAGCCATGCAGGTGGTTGCGCTTAAAACAAGATGCACTTGTTCAATATCTCTTTTTTTAACAAACTGACGATTGTTATTTATTTCTATGGTTTGGGGGGTAAAAATATTTTGTTTAATTTTCGGTTTTTCAGGAAAATATTTATTAAATAATTCTAATGCCTCTTGTTCGGTAATTTTTCCAGCGACAATAAAAACATAATTAGATGGATCGTAACAACGATTTTTAAAAGAGAGGAAATCATTTTTTGTGAAAGAAAGGACCGACTCTTCCAACCCAAGAGTGTCTCTAGATAGCGGGTGATTTTTATAAACAAATTGATCGCTAGTTGTTAAGATAAATCTTTGGGGATTATCATTTTTTCTGTGAATTTCTTGGACAACATTTTTCATTTCTATCGGTATTTTTTCTTCCGGTATTATTGATTTTTTTAATTGCTCGCTTAAAATATGGACCGCTCTTTCAGAATATATTGCCGGCACCTTGATATAGTGGAAGGTCATTTCTTTATGTGTCCAAGCGTTTATTCTTCCGCCAGTTTCCTCAATATATTCGGTAATTTTTTGACCGGAAGGAAACCCCTCTGTACCTTGAAAATGCATATGTTCTAACGCATGTGCTATTCCAGCTTCTTTGGGCCAAACTTCATTCCTGGTTCCTGAGCGCACAAGCACACCTGCTGCCACTGTTCTTGAATGAGGTAAATTTAACACCCATAAAGGTACACCTGATTCTGTTATCAATTTTGAAAAATTAAGTTCCATAATGGATAAATTATACCTTTTTTCTTCAAAAATTGCTATAATTTTCCTAAAGAAACATGAATGAAGGGCATGAAAAAATTAACGCGGGAGAACAAGAAATATCACCGGAGAAAGAAAGGTTGCTCGCACTGGAGCGAGAGGGCAGGTTTGTTTTTCATGGATCGGCAGCAAAAATAGAAAAACTGGAACCAAGACAGCCGGAAATTTTTAATATAGAAGAGCAAAAAAGAGAAACGCATGGGGAGCCCTGTGTTTCTGCAACACCACTGGCGGAAGTGGCGATATTTAGGGCCATAATTAATAAGCAAAACTTTCCTTCTGGCGAGTACGCGTCTTCTTTTAGTTTTGACGTAGACAGAGATAAAGCAATATTTAAAGCATCAAAAGAAGTTTTAGAGAAACTTGAGAGCGAGGAGTATAGGGGCTATGTTTATGTTTTAAATAAAAAAGACTTTTTAAAATTTTCGGGAATGGAGTGGCGTAGCGGAAAAGAAATGATACCCAGTGAAATCATAGAAGTTTCCTTACGTGATTTACCTAAGAAAATTAGAGTTGTTGATTGGATAAAAGATAAATAAATTTTTATTTTACACAACTGATTACATCCACTTGTCCTGCCATTGAGCGAGAAAATTTAATTTAATCTCCCCCTTGTTTTTTGTAGGGAAATAAAGAAAAAGATACTAGCGCGGAGTTGACAAAAGCGGACAAGGAGAGTATATTAAGGGGCAGAAAGACCCTCGGTCTTTAAAAAAAACTAGCAAAAAGAGGACGAGAAAAATGACAATAAATAATATCCTAACACAGAAATTTTCCTTAAACCCGGAGACTTTTTTAGTCAAAGGTGCTAAAAGAGGAGCCATTTACGACTTAAAAACCGGGAATGTTTATTCTGTAGATGAGCATGCAGTAAGTCTTCTTGAAGAATGCGAAATAGGATTAAGACTCGAGCAAATTTTAAAATCTAGACCAAAAGATATTAAAATCGCATCAATCAAATATCTTGAGGAACTAGTTAAATCTGATTTAGCTTATTTTGTTAGTGGTGACAGGAAGATTACGAAAATTGAGATCAAGAGACCTCACCCACTTGAATTCATTTGGTTAGAATTAACGGTAAGCTGCAATTTGAAGTGTGTTCACTGTTATTCAAGTAGTACCCCGTCTGCTGTAGCAGTAGAAGAAAAGATGGCAATATCAGACTGGATTCGCGTGATAAAAGAATCCCATAAAATAGGATGCAGATCCATTCAATTTATTGGAGGTGAGCCACTTACGCATGCTTCGCAATTACGGAAACTTATTACAGTTTGCAGACTTACAGGATATGAATTTATTGAAGTATACACAAATGCTACTCTGATTAAAGAAGAGGATATTCGATTTTTTGCTGATAATAATGTTGCTATTGCTGTGTCAGTTTATAGTGATCGCAAAAAAATCCATGAAAGGATTACCAGAAAACATGGGAGCTTTGATTTAACCATCACTAATCTTAAAAAACTGGTGCATAAAAACATCCAAACCCGCGTAGGTCTTACGGTAACACGTATAAATGAAGATGTTGTAGAAGAGACCATTGAGTTTTTAAGAAACGAAGTTGGTGTGAATAATATTAAAATTGATGTTGTCCGCCCTTCTGGTCGTGGCTGTAATGATCAGTTGATTCCTGTGGGTATTTCTAGAGAATATAAAATTCACGAGACAAAATTTCCTAAATGTTCATTAGACACCTTTCGGCGCGCAAAGTATGGACACAATTGCTTCTCAAAAGAAATATGTATTACCGCAAGTGGCGATGTCCTTCCATGTATAATGGAACGAGAGATAGCATTAGGAAATATTTTAAATGCCCCACTGGAAAATATTCTTGAAAGCGAAATGGCAAAACAAATTCGCCATGCCAATAAAGATAGAATAGAAATATGCAGAGACTGTGAATACCGATATTGTTGTTTTGATTGCAGGCCAAAAGCCAGGAATTTAAAAACAGCCAGTAATTTTTATGCAAAACCGGCAGATTGTTTGTATGATCCCTATGAGGGTAAGTAAGAGAATCAACGAATAAAGGAGGTGAAAAAAATTATGTTCGAGCTAAAAAAAGTGACGAATGAGACAGAAGAAAATCAGGAACAAAAGGGTGTAGGATGTCCACCTTCTTCTGTATGCAATCCAACGATGTGTTTGCCTTATGGATGCAGTCCGGCAAAGCCGTAAAGAAAGCAGTAAAACTATAGGGACCGTCAATACTACGACGGTCCTATTTTTTTGGAAGTATTCCTATTAGTTTTTTCTCAAACTTAAATATGTTTTTATTTTTTGTTTTGAGGTACTGTCTCCAGTATGGCAATATCTGTTTTTCTAGATTTCTTAGAAAAGTATGCCCAATTTCAAATTTCCCTTCTTTAAAATATTTGCCATTGCGATTTAATCTAATCCGTAATTCATTATCAGTCATCATTTCTATTAAAGCATGAATAATATTTTCGTCTTTATATTTATTAGAGGTCAAAATATGCGTTAATTCATGAGCAAGATATACTGTGGTGTAATTTTCCCAATCTTCTATATGACCCCACCCTATAGCATTAAATTGAGGAAAATTTATACCATTTCTTAATTTAGGATGAGTAATAAGAACTTCAATGGTTTTATTGGAGATCTTTAAGCCAGATAATTCTTCGATTGTCGTTAATACTATGTCTCTATTTTTATTCCATTGATTTTTGACAAATTCAAGATACTTTTTTGTTTCCTTCAAAAGCCTTGTAAATTCTCTTGAAGATGAGGCGATACTGATTATTTTTTCTATTCCACTGCAAATCCTTGACAATTCTTTTGAAGAGTTTGTTTTAATAAAAGCTAATTCAGGCATGCGGGATAGTAAAAGATAAGAATCCGGGTATTTTTTCCAAAGTTTATTTTGTAAATTTTTCCATTCTGGAAATGGCAAATCTCTTTGACCCAAAGAATGAACCAAGAGATAGTATTTATTGATTTTAAAATTTAACTTCATATAATCGATTTTACCACAAAAAGTTTTAATTGTCATGCTAGACAATAAGGAACAAGTAATCCGGCGATTTTTATTTTACACAACTGATTACATCCACTTGCCCCGCCATTGAGCGGGAAAATTTAATCTAATCTCCTCCCCTTGTTTTTTGTAGGGAAATGATGTATAGTTGGGGGAAATGAAAACAGCCAAAATTGTTCAATTTCTCACTTATTGGCCAGTTTATTTGGCCCTAAAATTCTTTGTTGGTTATAAAGTAGAGGGACAGGAGAATTTAAAGGGGCTGGAAGATAAGGGGGTGATCTTCGCTTCAAACCACGCCTCGTATATTGACGGGCCGATCTCAGCTGCCTCAATGCCTAGAAATGGTTTTTACCCCTGCAAATTTTTCCCCATAAGATTTACGGCATGGAAAAAGTTTTTCGGGCTCTTTAATCAGTTTCCGTTTCCTGTTTCTATTCCAGTCATGTTGTATGTGCGGTTTAATGGTTCCATTCCGGTTGAAAGAGCCGGGGGAAATTTATTTAAAGCGCTAGATAAAGTTCTAGGGGAACTAAAAAAAGGAGCTAAGGTGTGGATTTATCCCGAAGGTGGAATAACAAAAGACGGCAAATTACAGGAAGGCAAAAGAGGAATCGCTTTTCTTTATCAACAGACGGGCATACCGATTGTGCCGGTGGCCTTGATTGGCACACACAAAATCTTGTCGCTTAAAACTTTATTGAGAAAAAACAGAGTGATAGTAAGAATTGGCAAACCAATCTATTCGTTGGAAAATTGCAATCAGGAAAATTGCGATTTAGACGACGGGGTTGCAAAGGTGATGTCCGAAATCGCGCGATTGATGTAGTAAACAACTGATTATTTTCTTTTTATGATATAATTAAAACCAATGAGAATAATAATTTTAATTTTCAATGCTTTTCGAGATTTGATTATCAGGTATTTGCCTAGAATGCGCAAAAAAGGCGGGTTTGCGTTTATTGTGCACCCAAGAAATATGCCCGATGTTTATCGCAAATACCCGTTTTTTAAAATTTTACCAATATCATTTCTTGAATGGTTCTTACGACACTATTGGCCCGTAATATTATCAAAAACAGAAGGATTAAAAGATAAAAACGACAAAGAGGTTTCAGGTTGGATAATTACAATTCCCTTAACCGCTGAACAAATGCTGAAGGATAAAAATTTAGCAAAGAAAAAAATTTTACAAGCAATAAAATTGGCAGAAAAAATGGGGGCGAAAATAATAGGATTAGGGGCTTTCATTGTAAGTATAACCAATGGAGGTAAAGACATTATTAATCATACAAAAACATTTATAACGACTGGTAATTCTTTAATGGCCGGAATAACAGTTTCTGCTATAAAAGATATTTTAAAAAACAATCCTGATAAAAAAAATATAGCGATTATAGGTGCCACCACTTTTATTGGTAGTGCTGTTTCAAAATTGTTAGCAGAAAATAATTTTGATTCTCTAATTCTTATTGGTAAAACCATAGAACACATTAATAAACTAAAAGATGAAATAAACGAAGTGAATAAATCACTAAAAACTACGTCTTCTGTTAATATAGGAGATATTATTCAAGCCGATATTATTGTAATTGCCACTAGCGCTCAAAATATAGGAATTAAATCAGAATATATTAAAATTAATGCTGTTATTTATGATACTTCTCAACCCAAAAGTATTCCTGAAGAAATTTTAAACAAAAGAAAAGATATAAAATACATAGAAGGAGGGTTAGTAAAAACTCCAGGAGTTAATTATCATTTCAATTTTGGTATTGAAAAAGAAACTGCGTTTGCGTGTTTAGGAGAAACAATGATTTTAGCGGCCGAAAATATGGATAATCATTATTCAATAGGGGATTTGGATACAGAAAAAATAATGAATATTTCAAAATTAGCTGAACAATATAAGTTTAAAACCTCATCTTTATAAGATAATGAGATATGCTAAATAGTAAATTTTGGAATAAATATTTTAGGGTTTATGATGTTTTAAATTTTGTCATTCCCTATCAAGAGCTTTTGCAAGAAATAATTACAGAGTTGAAAGTAAAACCAGAAGAACTTATTTTAGACGCAGGGGTAGGAACGGGGAATCTCGCTATTTTAATGGAAAGAGCGGGAGCAAAAGTAATAGGACTGGATTTTTCTCAAGAAGCATTAGATATTTATAAAAACAAAAATCCTCAGGCACGAATTATTTTGCACGATTTAACACGGAAATTACCGTTTCAAAACAATTATTTTGATAAAATAGTTTCAAATAATGTTTTATATAATTTCCCAAAAGAAAAACGTTTAGAAATAATGATGGAATTAAAAAGAGTTTTAAGGCCTGACGGTAAGGTCATTCTATCAAATCTCCATAGGGGGTTTAGACCGATAAAAATTTATTTAACAACAATAAAAGAAAATTTAAAAAGGTTTGGGTTTTTAAAAACATTAAAACTAGTTATTAAAATGTTTATACCAGCAGTTGAAATGTTTTATTATAATTTCTTTATTCAAAAAGAGTATAAATTCAGCAAAAACAATCTTTTTGATTTAAATGAACAAAAAGAATTACTTAAGCAAGCTGGTTTTAATAATATTTCTAAAACAAAGATGGTTTATGCGGAACAGGGTATTTTAAATTCCGCAATTAAAGTATAATAAACAATATGAAAAATAAAAGGATATATTTAGATTACGCCGCAACTACCCCTGTTGATTCCCGGGTGCTAAAAAAGGCTATGCCTTATTTTTCAGAAAAATATGGCAATCCTTCATCAATTCATTTTATTGGCCAAGAAGCTAAAAAAGAATTAGGGCAGGCAAGAAAAAATGTTGCAAAATTTTTAAATTGTAGCCCAGAAGAAATCATGTTTACCAGTGGGGGAACAGAATCAGAAAATCTAGCTATTAAAGGCATAGCTTTTTCGTCAAAAAAATTTGGTAAACATGTAATTATTTCTAAAATAGAACATCTTTCTGTGTCTTCAAGTGCTGAATTTCTCACCAAGCATGGATTTGAATTAACAAAAATATCAGTAGATAAAAAATGTAATTTAAATCTTAAAGAACTAGAATCATCAATAAAAGACGACACTATATTGATCTCAGTGATGTTGGTTAATAATGAAATAGGCACAATTCAACCAATTTCAGAAATTAGTAAAATAATAAAAAAGAAAAACAAAGAGAGATTATTAAAAGGCGGATCGCCTATATATTTTCATATTGATGCGGAGGCGGGAACGTTTTACTTAGATTGTAATGTAAAAAAATTAGAAATTGATTCATTGAGCATAAACGGGTCAAAAATGTATAGTCTAAAGGGATGTTCCGCTCTTTTTATTAAAAAAGGAACACCTCTTGCAACGCAAATTCATGGTGGAGGCCAAGAAAGATATTTAAGAGGTGGCACAGAAAATATACCTGCCATAGTGGCTTTAGGGGAGGCGGTTTCTTTGGCTGCTAAGGAAAGGACAAAAAATGTAAAGTATATAAATTATTTAAAAGAGAGGTTAATAAGAAAAATTTTAAAAGAGATACCCAGTAGCCGGTTAAACACTCCATTAAACAGTATATCTAATATTGCCCATTTTACTTTTTTAAAAAATAAAAAAGATCTAGTAATAGGATTAAGTAAGAAGGGGATAGCAATATCCAGGGGTTCCGCGTGTTCCGCTAAATCATTTTCTGTATCAGCAACTCTCGCAGACATGGGATTTTCAAAAGATGAAGCATTTTCTAGCCTCCGATTTTCTTTGGGAAAATATAATACTGTGAGTGATATAGATACTGCAATAAAAAATTTGAAATCAATTATTAAAAAATAAATATGCCAGCAATTATTAAAATATTTGTATTAGGAACTATATTAGCTGGTTTTTCTAATCTTTTTTTTGGGTTGATAATATATTTTAAAAATAAAAAAGAAAAACAAAACATTATTTTTCTTTTATTGGAGCTTTCTATAGTTTTATGGCTTTTTTCTTATGCAATATGGTTAGCCAAAGACAATGAAGTAAGCGCTCTTTTTTGGTCGCGTATGCTCAATTTAGGCGCCACCCTAATTCCCGTTCTGTTCTTACATTGGGTTGTTGCTTTTTTGGGGTTAGTGCGAAAAAAATTTTTAATATTCGCCTATATTTCAACAATAATTTTTTCTTTTTTTAGTTTCTCTTCTTTTTATATACAAAAAGTAAAGGAAGTGTCAATTTTTTCTTATTGGCCTCAAGCTGGGTGGTTGTATTCTATATTTTTAGCAACTTTTGTAATTTATTTTGGTTATGGTTTTATACTTTTATACGGATTTATTAAAGATAAATCTAATAATAAGGAAAGAATTCTTCAGATAAAGTATATTTTTTTAGGGTCTATAATTAGTGCCATTGGCGGAATTTTTAATTTTCCCTTAATGTACGGGGTTCCGCTTATGCCTTTAACATTGACAACTATTTTTCATCCTATCTTTTGGGCTTATGGAATTTTAAAACATAATTTATTCAACATAAAAGTAGTTGCTACGGAATTTTTAGTAATATTCTTGTTGGTTATCTTCCTTGTAAATATATTTTTCTACACAAGTATTTTTGAATTAAGTTTTAAAATATTTATTTTTATTGCATCTACTTTTCTTGGTATTTTTATTATCCGCTCCGTTCTCAAGGAGGTTAAAACCCGCGAGGAGATGGAGGGGCTGGCATGGAAGTTGGAACAGGCGAATATCAAATTGCAGGAGTTGGATAAAGCCAAGTCGGATTTTGTGACTATCGCTTCACACCAATTAAGGACGCCCATCACCGCCATCAAGGGCTACGCCTCCATGGTTCTGGAGGGCTCGTTCGGCGCGGTGCCGGAAAAAGCGAAGGTTGCCGTAAGCAAGATATTTGAATCAAGCAACCGGCTGGTGGCGCTCATCAATGATTTTCTTAATTTAAGCAGGATAGAGAGAGGAAAGATGGAATACGCGTTTGCGAAAGTGAATTTGAAAGAAATGATTGAGACAATTTTTGACGAATTCAAGACAATTAATGTAAAAAAGAAGACACCATTAGATTTGAGTTTAAAAATTAACGATGGCGACTTCAGCACGAGCGCCGATTCGGACAAGATACGACAGACAATTTATAATTTGATAGACAACGCCGTAAAATACACTCAAAAAGGATTCGTGAAAATTTCCCTTTATAAAGACGATGGCGAGGGCGAAATAATCATGAAAGTTGAGGACTCGGGCAAGGGAATGTCAAAAGAAACACTAGATAACATTTTTGAGAAATTCGCCCGCGCCAAGGGCGACGGCGAAAAATACCAAGTGGAAGGCACCGGTCTCGGGCTTTACGTGGCGCGGGAGATCGCCAAGGCGCACGGCGGAGACGTTTGGGCGGAAAGCGGGGGGCTGGATAAGGGAAGCGCTTTTATTTTGAAACTGCCTATGGATTTTATTACTCCGGAAGAGCGCAGGAAAAAAGAGGAAGAAGAAAAAGCAAAAAAAGAGAAGGTGGAACAATTTATAAAAAAGATATAGAATATAAATATTATGATATCTATAGCGCTTCATTTTATTATAGCCATAATATTTTTAGTTTCCTCGGTTGTTCTTTATATTTTATGGAAGAAACAAGGTTCTCCAAAGAATTATATTATGGATTACTTTTTCTTTTTAAGTTTTTTTTCACTGTATCATCTTGCGCTTTCGTTGCCATATATAATTTTTGGAGAGAACTTAACATTAATGGCATGGGGATATATTTTGGCCATGATATCATTGTTATTTTTATTTCCGCGCGTCTATAAAATTACATTAAAAATTTGGGGTGTTTCAGAACAAAAAATCAAATTAGTGATATATCTGACAACACTTCTTATTCTTACGACTATAATTATATACATATATGATTTTCGCACACCTTATATCGTTAATCCGGGATTCATTATTTGGAATGGAAATATTATAGGCAGTATAATAATTTTTTTACTAGGATTAGAAGCAGGTGTTTTCTGGGCTATAACATTTTTAAAGAATATACCAAAGGATTTAATTTTTATTTATAAATTAAAAACGTACCTTTATATTGCGGCTGCGGTATTGGTAGCTATTTCGTCTATTTATTTTGTTTCCAGAACTGTATTATTGGTAATTATCGCTTTTGTTTCCCATGGCCTTGCCAGTGTATTTTTTGTTATACCGGTATTATTACCTAAACCATCCCAAGAAAATATAAATGAATGAAATTATTTTAATTGTAATACTCGCGGCGGTTGTGGTTTGGCTTTTGGCGACGCGCAAAAAAGGGGAGAAGAGCCGAAAGCGCGGGGTTAGAAAAGGGTTCGGCTTTTTACATGAAATTGCCGGTTAAAGAGGTATAAATTTACGTTAATGAAATACGAATATAAAAAATTTAATATAAGATATACAGCCAGTTTTACTTCAAAATATAAAAATAATGATATTAAGGTTTGGTTTGCAAGACCGACTGATTCCGAATGTCAAAAAATAGAAAAAATAAAGATTTCACCAAAACCACACTCTGATTATAATGACAAACAAGGAAATAAAATTTTATACTTTAATTTCGAGAACCAAAAAAGTATAAAAGTACAAATGGATATTAAGGTAATCCTGTGGAAAAATAAAATAAATTTGTTAAAAGAAAAAATATCATTACCGTCGTTTTCTTCAAAAATATTTCAAAAATATACAAAAAATGAAAAGTTTCTAGAACAAACTTTGACAATAAAAAATTTAACTAATCAAATTACTAGAAATGACCAATTTATTTTAGATAAAATCTTTTCAATAACAAAATTTTTAGAAAAAAATTTTAAATATACTTACCCTATCAAAAATAGGGGGGTTAAAAATTTAGATATTAATAATCTAAAAGGCGATTGTGGTGAAGTGGGTGCTTTATTTGTAACAATGTGCAGAATTTTAGGTATTCCAGCCCGAAACAACACTGGCTTTGTAATATATCGCGATGAATTAAACAACATATACGAACATGGATGGGGAAGTATTTATTTAAAACCTTATGGGTGGATAGATATTGATCCGTTGGCTAATAATATATCTGAAAAAATAAATAAAGAGTATTTATATCACCAAAAAAATTATTTTCTATCTTTTACAAAAGGATTTAATATAAAAATTAATCCAAAAATTCCGAATAAATTTAAAATAGATTATTGGAATAATTTAGGACTACCTTTAACAAATGCATCTGTTCAGGTTTTGCAGCCGTTAGTTTTTGCATCTAAAGAAAAAGTAGTGTTTTTAGACAGCATAAAATTACTTCCCAATATAAAGAGCCCCAACTAAAGTTAATTAGTTGGGGCAAAAAAGGGGATTTCTTACCCTTTCTTTACTCGTGCCGAAGACGAAGAACAACTTTTATGAATCGCGCCAACGACAAGATTTTTTGTGTTACCTTTTGCTTCAGCTTTTGGAGGAACATATTGTTTCTCTTTCTTCATTGTTTTTTTCACCTCCTTTCCTTATTATTTTGAATTAAATGGTTTAAGGTTGTTATCCGACAATTTTCTGGTGACGGGCCCAAAAGATCGCTTCCTTCTAGAAAGGCCAGCCCCGGACAACGAGCACAAGAAGTAAGCAGTTGACATTTTGAACACTTTGTTAATTTACTGATAATTAAACTGCGTAGGTATTGGAGACCAAGAGAGTTGTGCCAAATTTCTGAAAAATTATCTCCTTTTAAATCACCGACTTCATAAAGAAGTTGGTTGCAGGGCAATACTTTGCCAGAGGGAGTGATGGCGCACGAATTAAATCCGCTATAACACGGAGGAGCATTTGAGATATCAGAAAGTCCGAGATAAAATTGATGATCCTGAAACGGTTTTCGCCCAGCGTAGAGGGCTGAAAAATCTTCATCCGCAAGAAATTCTTCTATCTGCCTATCACTCAACCGCAAGTTAAACGTATCTTGCGATCCATCGTTGCGCGCAGTAATAATCGGGCTAGGGGAGAGTACGCAATCTAATTCTTCCGTAAGTTTTTTTACTTTATAGCGCTCATTAAAATTTATCTGCATCATCGGAAACGCTATTTCAACCTTAACCCCTGCTTTTCTAAGATTCTTAATGCCATCTAAGCTTTTTTGAAATGACCCCGAAAGGCGTGTAATAGAATCGTGGATTTCGGTGGTTGCCCCATAAAGGCTTACTTGCACCCTTCTTACAGAATACTTTGCTAGCGTGGTTGCTGTTTCTTCACTTATTAGTGTGCCATTACTTAGTATGTCGATAACAAAATGGAGACTGCTGGCATATTTTACGATATCAATCGCATCTTTGCGTATAAAGAATTCTCCACCAGTAAGCGACAAAAAGAGACACCTTTCTTTAGCTAATTCGCCTAAAATCCTTTTGATCTCAGATAGTCTTAAGGAAGGCAAGTTTCTTTCCATATAGCAATGTATACATTTTTCATTGCAGGTGTAAGTAGTTTCGAATGTAGCTGCAAAAGGAATAAGATGTTTAATCGCTTCCATTTCTATAGCCAATAACACGTTTTCTCCTTCTGTTTCTGTGCCTAGGGCATTATTATGCTTGTCAACTTGAAGATGCCGATTATCAAGTTTTAAAAATCCCATTTGCACTGCTTCCTGAAGAAAGGTGTCAACATCTTTTTTTGCAATTTTTACACTGAGATCATATTCGGTTGATAGCCATTTAATAACCTGATCATACTTTTGTCCGGATACTAGCTTTTGCCAGATAATTGATGCAGCTTCGTTCCAAATAACGATTTTTTGATTTTTGCAGTTAAAAGCAACAACGTTGTCGTTAATGAGTCGCCAGCCAATTCTTGAATTTATCTCAATTATTTCCATCATTTTTTCCTCCTTTCTGTTTATTTTTTAAAGACCTGTGGTCTTGTTTTCTGCTTTTAACCCTATACTTTTAATAGCTTTTGTCAATTTAAAAATGTATAATAATTAAAATGGACACGGCGCAGATAGTGGAAGGCACCGGCCTCGGGCTTTACGTGGCGCGCGAGATTGCCAAGGCGCACGGCGGTAATGTTTGGGCGGAAAGCGGGGGGCTGGACAAGGGCTCGGCTTTCTACATGAAATTGCCGGTTAAAAATGTTATATCATAATGAAATCTAAAAAAGATAATAAATCAAATATAGAACGTAAAATTATTCCTATTGGCGGTGGATTACTGCGTTTGGACGAAACAATTACCATAGATAAATTTATTGTCAAAGAAAGCGGCAAAAAAAATCCGAAAGTTTTATTTATACCCACCGCAAGCAAAGATTTACTGGCATACTCCAACGTCTTTCGCCGTGTGTACGAAAAATTAGGGTGCCAAGTAAAAATCTTGCGTTTATTTAATAAAAGAAAATTTTCTCAAACAACATTAGAAAAACTCATCACAAGTGCCGACATTATTTATGTCGGTGGCGGTGATTATGATATTCTGCTTTCGATGTGGAGGAAACACAAAATTATTTCTCTCATACGGTTAGCATACCAACAAGGAACCATTCTCACCGGGTTAAGCGCGGGATGTGCCGTCTGGTATGAATATCTCATAGATAGCGATAAGGATAAAAAAACTCGCCTCAAAAAAGGGCTCGGCATACTTGAAGGTGTCGTAATTCCTCACTATAGAACCGAGGATCCACTTTCTCTCGAGATTCGCAAGACAAAAATCATCGTTACTGGCATTGAAGACAAATGTGCCGTGATATACACTAACGAGCACCTAAGAGGTTCTATACCAGCAAGTAAAGAAAAGGCCTTTACAATTCGCCCTCCTTATGTTAAAAAGAAGCAGGTAACTTTGTACTTTCACAAATCTCATTAAACTAAAAAGGAGGTGGCAGATGATCTCGAAAATTCCACGCCCCCTCCAGTATGGAGATGGGGTAGCTTTGGTCAATCCGGCTGGCGTACTTCCGGAGCGGTTCAAAAACCAATACAGATATGTCAAGGCTCATCTTGAGGAACTTGGATTTACTGTCAGAGACTTCGTAATTGAAAGTGGTTGGGAGGACGCGCGAAGGCGTAGTGAAACATTGCAGGCGGCGTTTACCGACCCGCAAGTGAAAGCGATACTGCCTCTCTGTGGTGGCGCGAGAATCTACGACATTCTTCCGCTGATTGATTACGATGTGTTAGCCAGTCATCCGAAGATTATTTGCGGTTCGAGCGAGCTTTCGGCTCTTGTGGTAACAATCGCTGAGCGGGCGGGTATGGTAACGTTCTTTGGTCCGCATCTCAACTTTCTTAACCCCAAGGCGTCAAAACTTGAGAACAGATTCACGGTGAGGAGCTTTTGGAATATGCTCCAGTGGGACTGGCACGGAAGAAACGGCCTAAGTAAAAACGAGGCGCATCACTTCTTTGTTGCTCCTCGAAAGCCAACTCTTCCGGTGGTAATTCATAACATTTACCGTGATCCGACACGTATTACAAATAATCGCTACAGAGACAACTTCTACTACACTCCTATCTCGGATCAGAATGTAACCGGACAGCTCTTGATTGGGTCACTTGCGGTGCTAATACGTCTTTGTGAGGAGGGATTGAACCCTGACATAACGGATAAGATTGTCATGCTTGATTCGTTGGATATGTCTCTTGGGACGGTTGCCGAATTACTCCAGCGTTTCAATGCTCACTGCGATCTTTCCCATGCCACGGCAGTCGTCTTTTCCTCGCTCGCCGAGAGAACGGATCGAGAGAATCTTTTGTATCCGGAATTACGAGACATGGATCGGGTGAAGGGATTCCTTCAGGAAGTTTCTGAATTGCTCGGAGGAAAACTGCCTCTCTTTTATGGTTTTCCTGTCGGACACTGTGCGTACAAGCTCACTTTGCCGATTGGGATTACCGCCTCCATCGTTGTTGAAACCGGCGACTTGCTACTCGTGGAGTCTCCGTACCAACAATAAAGGCTGAATAGAACAAGTTCTATTCAGCCTTTTTACTTCTCTGCAAGGAGTTTGTTGATGAGCTGAGCGTCTTTGTCCGCTATACCGTATTCGGAATTTAACACCGTGGCTTGAAGACGTTCCCGAAGTTCGACATCGTGACTCAACTGATCAGCAAACGTTACAAGTGCCTCCCTCGTTTCCTTCTTGTAGTTCTGGAGTTTGGTGTACACCACGTTCCGAAAGAATATAACAAGATCAAGGTCAGAGGCGTTGAGGGAGTCAAACTTTGCTCGGTCAAGCTCGTAAGCGAGTTCGCGACGCATAGTAAACATAAGTTCAAGATATGCCGATGAAGCTTCTTGAACCCGCCGTCCTCTTACCAACTCAACGAAACTTGATATTGCGGTACCTATCATGTCGCCCGAGAAGATTTTACAGCCGAACGATACGGTAACATTCTCGTCCGCGAGGTGAGTATTCTCCTTGATGAAGTTATTTACTTCATCTCCCAACATTAAGAAAAACTTGTTCACGACCGATTGGTCAGTTGCTACTCCGATAGCAAAGATTTCTTCTCCCGAAGGAATCATGCAAAAGGATGGAATCGCTTTCGAGTGCCTCTTGATAAATCCGTACATGAACGCACCAATTAGGCGATTGTAGATGTCTACAAGATTCTCCGCCAATGGACGTCCATACCGCGAGACAAAGACCCCAAGGTTATCGAGGTCTCCAGTGACCCCGAACAGAAACATATCTTGGTCGCGGTCGTAGGTTTCAACAACTTTCAAAATTTTTCTGCTCCAAATACGCTGGTGCTTTTTCATGACTTATCTCCTTTTTATGTATTATTTAATGTGCTATTTAAAAACCATCTCTAGAGTATATTATATTTTTTATTTCGTCAAATTATTCTAAAATAGATAAAATTTTGAAATTGCCGGTTAAAAATGTATAATAATTAAAATGGACACGGCGCAGATAATTATAATTGCAGTGCTTGCGACGGTTGTCGTTTGGCTTTTGGCGACGCGCAAAAAAGAGGAGGAGGGCGACGGCAACGGCGCCATTTTGATGATGCAGGAACAGCTGAAGGAAATCAGGAATACCTTGGACACGAAAATGGGGGAGTCAACAAAGGCCGTTCAACATCAATTCAGTGAGAGCGCCAAAATTATCCGCGACGTCACGGAAAAACTCACAAAGCTTGACGAAACAAACAAGCAGGTTGTCGGCTTCGCCGATCAACTTCAAAATTTGCAGGATATTTTACAGAATCCGAAGCAGAGAGGAGTGCTGGGCGAATATTATTTGGAAACCGTGCTAAAAAATGTCCTTCCGCCGGGCAGATTCCAAATGCAATATAAATTTTCTGATGGAGAAATCGTTGACGCCGTGATCTTTTTGGATAAAGATAAAATCTTGCCCATTGATTCAAAGTTTTCTTTGGAAAATTATAATCGCATTCTGGGCGAGAGAAACGCAACTGAGCGGGAAAATTTTGAAAAAGCGTTCAAGCAGGATCTGAAAAACAGAATTGACGAAACCTCAAAATACATCAGACCAAAAGAGGGGACGATGGATTTCGCTTTTATGTTTATTCCCTCGGAGGCGATTTATTACGACTTGCTAATTAACCAAGTCGGCGCGGTAAAGACCAACACGCGCGATCTCATAGAATACGCGTTCCAGCAGAAGCATGTCATTATTGTTTCCCCCACGTCGTTTATGGCATATTTGCAGACAGTTTTGCAGGGATTGCGGGCGTTGCAGATAGAGGAATCGGCGAAAGAGATAAGGAAGAGAGTTGAGGAGCTCGGCAGGCATTTGGGCAACTATGAGCAGTTTATGAAAAAGCTTGGCGTGAATTTAACAACTACCGTCAACGCTTATAACGCGTCTTATAAAGAGCTGAATAAAATAGACAAAGATGTCTTGCGCATCACCGGCGAAGCCGTCGGCATGGAACCAATGGCGCTTGACAAACCAGAGGAGGTTTGATATACTATTTTTAGATTTAAAAATAAAAACTAAAACCAATTAAGAAGGAGGATTGAAATGCTTATAAGATTATTTGGAGCAATCCAAAGGTATTTTGGAGCGCTGGCGCGGTTGCAGGAAGTTTTGTTGCCTTGTATAGTAAAGGCAATGGTGCACAAAAGAGAAAAATTGACCGCGAAAGAGGAACACGTACTGGATTTTTTTGCCCACTCCTCAATAGAAATGTTGACTAAGCGCCTTACTAAAAAAAGAGTGATGATTGCATTAGTGGGACTTGTGGGGTCTGGAAAAAGTTCAGTGGCACATGAACTTGCACCTGAAATAGGCGCAGCGGTGATTGAAGGAGACGCAATCCGCGTTTTTCTTCGCAAAGAAGGAGAAAGATATGATAAAGCAAGAAGAATAGCTGAAGATGCCGGTTTATATCTTCTGGGGCGCGGCGCCAACGTAATTTTTGACTCCGACCATATTGACCCTGCCAAGCGCGCGAGCTTGAAAGCCAAAGCGAAAGAAGTCGGCGCCGAGTTGATTTTTATCCGCACATTTACCGACAGCAACGACAATCCGCAAATTCCCGGCTATAATCTTGATGAGATGATAGGAAGGAATATGATTGCACCGCCCGATAAATTTTTTAGTAAGGCATCGACGTCGTGGGAAGGGACTGCTCAGCAAAAAGGCTCCGTTGTTAAACTGCGCGAAATGATAAGGCGAATTCTTCACCATTATCGTTGGGTCAACGAAACTGGCGGCAGATTTATCCTCAGAAAACTTCCGTTCAAAATATTCGCGGAAATAAATACCATTAACCCAAAATGGGAGAAAGAGGTTAAAAAAATGGCCGAGAAAATTATTGAAAAGTTTTAGTTTATTTTTGTGAGGCAAGGTTGTTGCGAGATGACCTTGCCTTTTTTATTTTGTTCTGCTAAGATATGAACATTATGACAAAAATTGCGGTTATTATGACCGGCGGGAAGCAGTATGTGGTCAAGCCGGGGGATGTGTTAAATATTGAGAGAATTGCTGCCAAGAAAGACGGCAGTATTGATTTTGATAAAGTGCTTTTGACGGCCGACCCCGCCGATAGCGGGGCAAGTGGGATTAAAATCGGTACGCCGTTTGTTGCAGGAGCCAAGGTCTCCGCTAAAACGGAAGGCGAGATAAGAGGAAAGAAAACAATCGCCATGCGATATAAAGCAAAAACCCGCACCCAAACCAGAAAAGGCCATAGGCAAACCTATACCAGTATAAAAGTAGTTAGTATTTAGTATCCAGTATTTTCTAACTCCTATTTTTTAGCGCGTTGTTTAATGTTTCGCTGTCTATGTATTCCAATTCGGTGCCAGTGGAAAGTCCGCGGCCGAGCTTTGATGTTTTTATTTCTTGTCCGCCTTTGGAGGATAATGGCTGTAAAATTTTCTCTATATAACGACTAGTATTTTCGCCTTCTATTGTGGCGCTCAACGCCAAAATAATTTCCAGGGGCTCTCCCTGTACTGAGCTTTGTCGAAGCATTTCAAATAAGTCCTTGAAGCGCAACTCGCTGGCATTATTCTTTCCGTTCAATGAAATAGTTCCGCCCAAAATAAAATATTTTCCGTTGTAGACGCCTGTTTTTTCCAAATTATCTAAATCAACATTTTTTTCAACCACCATAAGCAGGGAAGAGTCGCGGTTCGGGCTTGAACATATACCGCATAACGGCGAACCGACGCCTGGCGTCAGTGATTCGTAAAAACGAAAACAGCTTGAACATTGCTTGGCGTTTTTTTTGATTTCCAAAATCGCCTCGGCAAGGGCGCTGGCGAAGTCCTTATTTTCGCCCGCTAAAAAATAAGCGAAACGCCTAGCTTGCCTCGGCCCAATGCCGGGAAATTTGAGAAAAAGTTCGGTCAGTTTTTCAAAAATCATAAGTCGCCAAAGTCACCCTTTTCTATGTTCATAAAGCTGACTTTGTCAGGGTTGAAATAAAGCTGAAGTTTTCCTGTCGGTCCGTTTCTGTGTTTTTCAATAAGTATCTCGGCAATATTTTTCTTGTCTGAATTTTCATTATACATATCTTCTCTATAAATAAACATAACCACGTCCGCGTCTTGTTCAATACTTCCGGAATCCCGCAGGTCGTGGAGCTTTGGCCTTCTGTCGTGGCGCGATTCCACGGCTCTGGAAAGCTGCGAGATTGCTAAAATCGGCACGTCCAGTTCTTTTGCTAATCCCTTGAGCGAGCGGGAAATTTCCGTCATTTGCTGGACGAGGTTGTCTGTTTTTTGGCGGGGAACCATAAGGCCGAGATAATCCACAATCAAAAGCCCAAGCCCGTGCTCCGCTTGCATTCTGCGCGCCATGGCGCGCATTTGCATAATGTTGTTGGATGCCTCGTCGTCAATAAAAAGAGGGATTTTGGAAAGCGTGTCCAAGGCATCGCTGATGCGTCGAAACTCATCATCCGTGGAGAGTCGGCCTGTGCGCAATTTCCATGAATCAACGTGCGCCTCCGCCGCCAAGAGGCGGTCAATGAGCTGTTGCGAGGACATTTCCAAACTGAAGACGCCGACAGGGATGCCTTTTTTGGCGACATTTCTGGCAATATCCAAAGCCAAAGCGGTTTTTCCCATAGAAGGCCTGGCTGCCAAAATAATAAGGTCTGATTTTTGAAATCCAGCAAGCTTGTCATCAAGCTCGCGAAAACCGGACGGAATGCCGCGCATTTCTTCTTTTGATTTATGCAGGCGGTCAATTCTTTCCCACGCTTCCGTAAGAGCGGTTTTGATATTTTGAAATTTTTGTTTTATAGAATATCTGGCGATGCTGAATATCTTTTTTTCCGCCTCATCAAGAAGGACTTCCACATCGTCTTCTTCCTGATAACCCAAATTTGAAATATGGCTTGAAGATTCTATTAAGTCCCTTAAAATTTTTTTCTTGCGCACAATTTCCGCGTAATGTTTGGCGTTGGCGGAAGAAGGAGTGCTGTTCACGAGTTCGGTGAGATAGGAATTTCCTCCGATTTGCTTAAGTATCTTTTTTTCTTTTAGCCGAGAGGTGATAGAAAGAATATCTATGGGTTCCTTTTTTTTATAGAGGTCCAGCATGGCTTCGTAAATCTGCTCGTTTTTCTGGTCGTAAAAATCTTCCGCTTTTAAAATATCCACAATGACATTCATAATTTTGTGGTCAAGCATCAAAGAACCCAGAACCGAGCGTTCCATTTCAATATCCTGAGGCGGGATTCTAAGATTAGATTTAACGCTTTTCTCCGGCGACATACGGGTATAATAACACACCTTTGGCGGTGTCTTCAACCTCGTAGCCCTTTTGCCTTATTTTCTCACGGAGTTTATCCGCTTCAGCCCAGTTTTTGGCCTTTCGCGCTTGTTCGCGTTTTTCGGCGAGGGCTACAATTTCTTTTGGTGTTTTTGCTTGTTTTGTTTTTGATTTAAACGCGTCTTTTAATTTTAATCCTAAGACCTTGTCAAAATCTAAAATAGTAGTCAGTTTTGAGTAGTCAGTAGTCAGACGAGATTTTAATAATTCCTGAACAATAGCCAACGCTTTGGGGGTATTCAGGTCGTCATTAATAGCGTCTAAAAATTTTTCTTTAAACTTTTTATCAACTTTTTTGTTAGCTGAAAGCTGAAAGCCCGCCTTGCCGTCGGGCAGGCTGAAAGCTGAAAGCTGGTTATATAAATTTTCCAGCCCCTTTTCCGCCGCCTCTAACGACTTCCATGTAAAATTTAATTTTGAGCGATAATGAGAAGTTAGAATAAGGTAACGAAAGGCAAGCAGATTTATTTTTTTGTTTTCCAAATCGCGGAGCGTAAAAATATTGCCGAGCGACTTTGACATTTTTTGCCCGTCAACCAAAAGATGCTCTCCATGAACCCAATATTTAGAAAATGTTTTTCCGGTCGCGCCTTCGGATTGGGCTATTTCGTTTTCGTGGTGGGGGAATATCAAATCAACCGCGCCAGCATGAATATCTAATGTCTTACCGAGATATTTCATGCTCATCGCCGAACATTCAATGTGCCAGCCCGGCCGGCCCTTGCCCCTAGGGTGACCCGGGCTAGTCCATGGACTTGGCCACGACGGCTCGTTTGGTTTTGCCGATTTCCATAAAACAAAGTCCCGCGCCTGTTTCTTATTGTATTCATCGGCGGATATTCTCGCGCCAATTTTTATCTCGCGTTTTTTAAGCTGCGACAGCTTTCCGTAATTCTTGAATTTTTTAATGCTGAAATAAATTGACCCGTCTTCTCCTCGGTAGGCAATTCTTTTCGTGAGCAATTTCTTTGTTATATCAATCATTTCTTTGATATGTCCGGTGGCCTTGGGATAAAATTCCACTTTTTCTATGTTTAGTTTTTTCAGGTCTTCAAAAAATATTTTCGTATATGGTTTGGTGACAGTATATATATCCTTCCCTTCTGCTTGCGCTTTTTTAATAATTTTATCTTCTATATCTGTAATGTTCATGGCCTGCTTTACTTGATAGTCGTTGAATTTCAAAACACGGCGCAAAATATCTTCAAAAATGTAAGTGCGTAAATTGCCGATGTGCGCGAAATCATAAACAGTCGGCCCGCAAGTATACATGCCGACTTTGCCTTTTTTTATCGGCTTAAAAATTTCTTTTTTGAGAGAAAGTGTGTTGTATATTTTTACAGCCATCTTTTGCTTTTGAAAAAGAAAAACATAACCGTCGTTGCCATTGCCATAATTCCTATCACTATCCAGAAGTCGCCAGGAGTTCCAACTATCGGCGTGAATTTGGTATCCATGCTAAAAAGTCCGGCAAAAAGCATGAGAGGAAAAGTGAGAAACGCCACGATTGTAAAGGTCTTCATAATTTCGTTTGACCTATGCGAGAGAAGGGAGTCAACCGTTTCCTGCAGCGATTCAATTGTTTCTCTATATCCGCCAGCAATGTTCCAAATTTTGTAGTATTCTCCAATAATATTACTCAAATAATGGTCAAAGCCGTCTTTGAAAAAACTTTTGCAGGCGTGGTCAAGGGAGATAAAAACTTCCTTGTGAGGGTGAATAATTCTTCTGAAATCAAGAATATCCCTCCTTGTGTGAGAAATTTTTCTTACTAAATCGTATTGGGCACCTTTTCCTTTTTCAAACATTCTTTGTTCAATGTCGGCAATTTTTGCCTGAACGGTATCTAATTGTTTCAAAGAAAAATCGTATAATTGCCTGACGATATAAAACATTAATATTCCGGTGTTTTTCGTCAGATATCTTTCACCTAGCATGGCGTCCGCTTCAAATATCTTTGTCATTTCATAAAGAGGCGGAATGGTTTTGTAATGAGTGGTGATGAGAAAGTTTTTCCCAACAACAAAATCAATCTCGCAATCGCTATAACTGCGCGTGGTGTTGTCAAAAATAGGGAAATGAATGACAAGATAAATAAATTCCTCAAAGACGTCTACTTTGGCCCTAAAAGTCGGCTTCAAAAGTTCGTTGGCCACGAGGGGATGAATTGAATATTTGTGCATTATCTGTTTAACCTCGTCGTTTGTCGGGTTTTCCAAATCAATCCAACTCAATTTTTTGTGTTTAAACGTGGAAATCATAACGTTTTTATTATAGCATAGGACTGCAAATGTTTGAAATTAAAAAAAGGCATAAAAAGGCGCGGCTGGGGATTTTAACGACGCCCCACGGCAAAATTCAGACGCCGAATCTGGCTTTTGTGGCAACTCACGGAAATATAAGGATTCTGGACAAAAAAGAACAAAAAACAGCCGGACCAGATTTGATAATAGCCAACACTTTTCATCTTTGGGTGAATAAAAAAGTCGGCGAAATAAAAAAGGCCGGAGGAATCCATAAATGGAACGGATTAAAAATTCCGACAATGACCGACAGCGGGGGTTTCCAGGTGTTTAGCTTGGGATGGGGGAAAACCCACAACATAGGAAAAGTTAAATCTAAAATCTCAAACATCAAAACTGACGGTAAATCGCAAGTGAAAATAAACAATAACGGCGTGGTTTTTGAATATGACGGCAAAAAATACGAACTGACGCCGGAAAAATCAATCAAGCTTCAGCGCGACATCGGCGCCGATATTATTTTTGTTTTTGACGAATGCACTTCGCCTTTGCACGATTTTGCTTACAATAAAAAATCTTTAAAGAGGACACACAGGTGGGCCAAGCAGTCGTTATCGGCGCATAAAAGATTTATGATTCATGATTCAAGATACAAGCAACAACTTTTCGGCATAGTGCAAGGGGGCGTTTATGAAAAATTAAGAAAGGAGTCGTCAAAATTTGTCGGCGCGCTTGATTTTGACGGCTTCGGTATCGGCGGTTCGTTCGGAGAAAAACAGATGGGAATGGTCTTGGAATGGGCGTTGAGCGGTTTGCCGGAGGAAAAACCGCGCCACCTGCTTGGCATTGGCAAAATAAAAGATATTTTTATCGCAGTAGAAAAGGGGATAGACCTTTTTGACTGCGCCATTCCCACGCGCGAAGCAAGGCACGGGGCCATTTACACAAAAGACGGAAAAATAAATTATAGGAAAAAAGGAATGAAATTTCACAACATTTACAAAAAAGACAAAATCAAAGCGATGAAACTCGCCACGATTCATAACATCAAATTTTACAAGGAATTATTCAGCGAAATTCGCAAAACAATAAGAAAGGGCAAAAACCTAAGCGCCTTGAAAAAAGAATATAAAGGGTGTATCATTTAGTTTAGGTTTTTGAATATTAACAACAAAATAGGAGGTTGAAAATGAGATTAATAGGAAACAAAATGAACAACGGAGAAGCAACTCTTTGTTATTGCCAGAGTTGCGGGAGTTGTTGCGGACAAGAATTCTTTACTCCCGGAAAAGATGGCCCGTTTTTTTCATCTCTATCGCCAGAAAGGATTTATAGTAGAGTTATTTTTGGAGTTCACCCCGAGGTCCACCAAAAACAGGTTGTACCTGTGTGTTTAGAGGTTGTATATTTTTGCAACTTCTGCGAGTGGCGTACAACAAACGGCCCCGATGAGGTGATGGAGATAGTTATTAAACTAGCTGTTGTAAATGAAAAAATTGGGAGGGTAGAGCAGTGGAGAGCTGATTTTATTCCCGATTTGGGATGTTGGATTACTTTTTCTCGCGTGATAAGAGGAAAAGACAAGTGCAAATTTAACTATCAAATGAATGTTGCTCAGCTTGGTGACGTTTTGGTCGCGTTAAAAGAGCTGGAGGGTAATCCTTTCAAATTCAAATTTCAGTAAAAAATACAAGAAAAACAGGTGCTTGCACCTGTTTTTATTTTTGCTAGAATAATTAAGTGAGTAAGTTAAAAAAATCTCTTTATTTTATTATTGTATTGGCGCTGTTTGGCGGGGTTTTTACCAGTGGCGCCATTTTTGGCTATTACAAACGGCCGGCGGTTGAAAAGGTTTATACGCTTTTCAATAAGGAGGCGACCAAACCGGCTGACATTGATTTTTCGCCGTTCTGGGTGGCATGGAGTACAATTGAACAAAAATACGTCTCAAAGGACACTGTGGACAACCAAGCCATGGTCTGGGGCGCCATCCAAGGCATGGTAAAGGGGCTTGGCGACCCCTACACGACATTTTTCCCGCCCCAAGAGTCAAAGATATTCCAAGAGAACATTCGGGGTGATTTCGGAGGGGTCGGCATGGAAATAGGAATCAGAAAAGGCGTTCTCATAGTAATTTCTCCGCTTAAAAACACGCCGGCATACCGCGCGGGAATCAAAGCGGGGGATACAATCATAAAGATTGACGACACCATCACGACAGACATGACCGCCGATGAAGCGGCTAGTTTAATAAGAGGCGAGAAGGGAACGAAAGTGAAGCTGACCATATTAAGAAAAGACGCCGACGAACCTTTGGAATTTGAAATAACTAGAGACACAATAATTGTTCCGGTCTTGGACGCGGAAACGAAACCGGGTGGAATTTTCATTATCAAGCTTTATAATTTTTCCAACGGTTCCGCTGACGCATTCAGAGGCGCCTTGCGGGAATTCGTTCTTTCGGGACAAAACAATAAATTAATACTTGATTTGAGAAATAATCCCGGAGGATATTTGGAATCGGCGGTTGATATGGCGAGCTGGTTTTTACCCATCGGCGATGTTGTCGCCAGAGAAAAATTCGGCAGTGGCGAAGAAAATATTTTCAGAAGCAAGGGCTATGATATTTTCAATTCGCCAGCTGGCGAACTGCCTATGGTGATTTTGGTGAACGAGGGCAGCGCTTCCGCTTCGGAAATTTTGGCGGGAGCGTTGCAGGAGCACGGCATCGCCAAGCTGGTCGGCATAAAAACATTCGGTAAGGGCTCGGTGCAGGAACTGATTCAGATTACGCCAGATACTTCTTTAAAGCTTACTATCGCCAAATGGCTCACGCCGAACGGCAAATCACTTTCAGATAACGGGCTGGAACCGGATGTAAAAGTTGAAATGACAAAAAAAGACATAGACGCCAACAAAGACCCGCAGATGGATAAGGCGGTGGAATTATTAAAATGAGAGTCATTCTTCTTCACGACGTGCCAAATGTGGGCAAAAAATACGAAGTTAAAAACGTGAGCGACGGGTTTGCGCGAAATTTTCTCTTTGCCAAAAAGCTCGCTGAAGTTGCCACCACTCAGACAATCCAAAACATTGAAACAAAAAAGAAGCAAGACGAGCAAAAAAAGGAAGTAGATAAAAATATTTTGGGTAAAAATATCGCGGCGTTGGATGAAGTTAAAATTTCAATAAAGGAGAAGACAAACGAGAAAGGCCACCTTTTCGCGGCTATACACACCAAAGAAATAGCAAAAGCGCTGAAAGAGCAAAAGCAGATAGAAATCCCCGAAGAAATGATAGGGCTGGAAAAACCGATAAAAGAAAAAGGAGAGTATAAGATAAAAGTAAAAAACAAAGAGTTTATTTTGGAAATTTTATGACAAAATATATTTTTGTAGTTGGAGGCGTGATGTCCGGAGTGGGGAAGGGCGTGGCCACTTCTTCTATCGGCCGAATTCTCCAAAATTACGGCTACAAGGTCTCCGCCATGAAAATTGACCCGTATATAAACGTGGACGCCGGCACCATGAATCCCGTTGAACACGGGGAAGTGTTTGTGACGGAAGACGGCTTAGAAAGCGACCAGGACCTCGGCAACTATGAAAGATTTTTAAATGAAGACATGTACCGCGTTAATTACATGACGACGGGAATAATTTACGAATCGGTTATCCACAAAGAGCGTAATTTGGAATTCAAAGGAAAGTGCGTGCAGGTCATTCCCCATGTGCCGGAGGAGGTTATACATCGCATTGAAAATTGCGCAAAAAAAACAAAAGCCGATTTCGTTTTGATAGAAATAGGAGGAACGGCGGGAGAATATGAAAATCTTATTTTTCTTGAAGCGGGCAGAATGATGAAATTGAAATATCCGGAAAAAGTTCTTTTTGTGATGGTGAGCTATTTGCCGATTCCGGACAAAATAGGGGAGATGAAAACGAAACCGACCCAGCACGCCGTACGCGCCCTCAATTCCGCCGGCATCCAGCCCAATATAATAATTGCTAGAGCGAGAGTCGCGGTGGACAAGCCAAGAAAAGCGAAGATGGCCGTTTTTTGCAACATCAAAGAAGAAGACGTTATTTCCGCGCCGGACATAGAAAGCATTTACGAAGTGCCCGTCAATTTTGAAAAAGACAATCTGGGCGAGAGGATTCTGCAAAAGTTTGGCCTAAAAGCGAAAATAAATAAAAAAAGAGCGCAAGAATGGGAAGAGATGGTAAAAATAGTGAAGCAGGCAAACAAGGCGTCAAACAAAAAGAAAATAAAAATCGCCATGATAGGAAAATATTTCGCCACCGGTGATTTTATTTTGAGCGATTCTTACATTTCCGTCATTGAAGCGATAAAGCACGCGTCTTGGCCGACGGGGTATAAGGCGGAAATTGACTGGATTGATTCGGAAATTTACGAAAAAAATCAAAAAAAATTGAACGACCTCGCGAAATACGACGGCGTCATAGTGCCGGGCGGATTCGGCTCCCGCGGCGTGGAAGGAAAAATTAAAGCCATCCAATTTGCGAGAGAAAACGACATTCCATATTTGGGATTATGCTACGGCATGCAGTTGGCCGTTATTGAAGTGGCGCGACATTTGGCGGGAATGAAAAACGCCAACACGACGGAAATAAATCCAAGCGCGCCGTTTCCAGTCATAGACATCAGCGAAGACCAGAAAGAAAACGTAAAAAATAACCGGTACGGCGGATCCATGCGGCTCGGCTCTTATCCTTGTGAATTAAAAAAAAATTCCTTAAGCATGAAGGCGTACAAAGAAAAAACCATTCTGGAAAGGCATAGGCACAGGTATGAATTAAATAACGACTATCGGGACAAATTGGAAAAGGCCGGCTTATTGATGGCGGGAATAAACAAAGAAAGAAATCTTGTGGAAATTATTGAATATAAAAATCATCCGTTTTTCGTGGGTGTTCAGTTCCATCCGGAATTCAAGTCGCGGCCGCTTCATCCCCATCCTTTATTCAGAGAATTTATTAAGGCCTGTTTGGCTAGATAATATTAACAACTTTGTATTTTTTAATTTGACCGTCGTATTTAGTTTTTTTCTGAACCCCATATTTAACCGTGCCTTTCTTGATGGAGTAGAGGGTGTGGTCTTTCCCAATCATGACGCTTTCACCGGCCAATATCCTGGTGCCTCTCTGGCGCACCAAAACAGAACCGGCTTGCGCTTTCTGCCCGTCGTAAAGTTTGATTCCCAGATATTTAGGATTGGAATCTTTTAAGTTTTTGGCTGTTCCTCCAGCTTTCCTATGCGCCATAAATCAATGTTTATATGCTAGCAAAACTAAAAAATTTAATCAAGTTATATGAGAAAGACGTTATTCTTGCCGTTATTATTATTTTGGTTGCCCTGATTAGTTTTGGTTTAGGGAGGTTGTCAAAAATAAAAGAGGGGAGAGTGCCGTTAATAATAGAAAATGCGCAAAATGATGCGAGTGCACAAACCCCCTCTTTATCAGGTACAACTGCAGAGGGAGCAATTGTGGCTTCAAAAAACGGCACAAAATACCATTATCCGTGGTGTCCCGGCGCCGCGACAATAAAAGAAGAGAATAAAATTACTTTTTCCACAATAGAAGAAGCCAGAAAGGCCGGCTATCAACCAGCTTCAAATTGCAAAGGATTAAAATAAAAATGTTACCACTCCCAAGCGATCGCTGGTAAACGGTAACATTTTGTTTACAAATTTTATTTACAAGTATCACCTATAGGTTGCTATAGCATTAGATAGGGGATAGTTGCAAAATTTGGCTTGAAATGCTACTTTAAAAATAGAATTTTGAACCTTGAAGGGAGATAATAATGATTGAACCAAAAAACTTACCTAAATCACCTACGGCACACAGATGGCTTGGTTTTGGCGCTTGTGGTTACTTAATGTTGAAATGCCAAACGTGCGGGATTATAGTAAATACAAAAGATGCTCTTGATGGTAAATATCCTATCTGCCCCAAACCACATCCTAAGGGTTGTAATCTTTATAAATTTGAATCAGTAATAAAGGGGAGTTTAAATGGTAGTTGAAACATACTGCCATTTTTTTATTTTTCCAAATCTTCTTGCACTTTCTTGTTTTTTGAAGCCGTGAGAGTGGTGAATTGCTTTTTGGTCATGAAATCGGCTATTTTTTTTCCTAAGGTTTCTTTTATTTTATCCATATCGTAAGAGGTTCGTTCCTGCGTTTTGCGGGTCAGATAACCTTCGGCGCCGAAAACCCTTTCCACTTTTTGGTTATCCATAAAGCCGTAAACAACCGCTTTTAATTCATCCAAGCGGTCGTCGTTTTTATCATTTTGCGCTTTCAAGCCAAAATATTCTTTTATAATTTCTTTTATTTCTTCTTCTGATTTTGAATTTTGCGCTTCGTACTTGCTGGCGTACAAATGTTTCCACATCGGACACATCTGCCGATAGCCGCACCAATCGCACAAAGGCGAGGGAGTGGGAGGGAAGTCGTTGTTTTTAATTCTCTCCTGAATATCTTTTATTGTTTCAAGCGCGTTATTCTTTGTATTTTCAAGCTGCTCTTTTGTGCGCGAAGTTGAAATTTTTTCTCCGTGCTTTAAAAAATACAAACTCAATTTTATTTTGGAAACATCCAGCTGCGGCCAGCGCTTCATTAAGCCCATATGATAAATAGACATCTGCAAATCATTATCTAAAGTTTCTTGCGCCGGCATTCTTTTTGCCGTCTTGTAGTCAATTATTTCATAGGAGTCGTCATTCTTGTCAACACGGTCAATGATGCCGGCCAAGACATGCGTTTCTTTTTTTGCAGGATCTTCCAGCTCCGCCTCAAAACGCGATTCCAAATCAACCACATTAAAATTCCAAGGAGGATTCTGTTTGTAAAATTTTTCCAGAATGGAAATTCCTTCTTTAAGGTACGCGTCCTTTTCTTCGTCCGAAAAATTTGCCTGACCCCAGACATCGCGGAAAAAGTCAATAATCTGGTCAAGGGTGGGGTAGAGGGGCGTCCTTTCAAACATAAATTTCAAAGTTGAATGGATTGCCGAACCAAAAACCATCTCCACGCCTTTCGGGACGCGAATTTTATCTATGTTCTGGAATTTATATTTGAGCGGACACGTTTTAAATGTGTCCAAATTTGAGTAGGAAGTACGCATGGGGGATTAAATATACAATGTCGCACAATATACCTTCTCGGTCATTGTGATTGTTGCGGTAAGGCAGTTGGCCCGCTTTCAAACATCTTTGGATTTTGACCCGCTTTTATCCTTTTCATGCTGTCAATGAAAGAATTCCAAAGAAGATTAAGAAAAACATCATTCCATAAATATTTTGCTGGACTGGCAAGGTAAGTTCCCCACATGCTTTTGCACCAATTCCAAACGTAGCCAACATTTGACTTGGCTGTGTCGTTTTCCACAATAGATCTTATATTTATGCCGAAATAACCCAAAATGACAAGGAGGACGACTATTAAAATAATTAATTTTATAAAACCGGCTTGATGCGCCATATTGCTTTAATTATACCTTATCTCTTATAAATATGACAATAGATTGTTCGGATGTTCTATAAGCACCCATTTTCCGTAGGAAACGCCATTACAATTTTTATCCGTATCGCCCACGCCTTTCACCACACCATCCTTCGCCGCCTTGATTGGAGCGCCGACGGCAGCTCTGAAATCAATTCCATTGTGCCCTGCTCCATTATAGACCTGAGGGTTGGCGGTGGCAAAAGCCGTGTTGCCAAAATATTGGGTAATGAATATTTTTCCGTCCAATGGCCATTTTAAAACTCCAGTTCCAATTTTTCAATATTAAGTTTTTTTGCATTTGCCTCTAAGCGGGTAATTTCGTTTTTTAGGGTTGTTTTTTCGCCGGAGATTTTATCAACCTGCGCCTGATATTCCGCGATTTCTTTTTCAATCTGCTCCATTTGCGCGCTTTTTTCGTCTATCTGTTTTTGCAAATCATCCAAGCGAGAAGCGCGAGCATTAGTAACCAGTAACGAGTAATAAAATCGCAATTAAAATATTTTTTTATATTTATATTTTTTTGATTGCATTTTTTAATCTTTTTATAGTTTCTTCTTTGCCTAAAATTTCCGCAACGATAAAAGGGTCTGGTGATTTATCCTCGCCAGTGAGCGCCATGCGAAACGGCCAAAGCACGTTCCCTCTCCCCTCTTTTTCCGCGTAATCGCGAATCGCTTTCTTGTCCCCTATTAACTCCGCGACTTTCTGAAGATGAATTTTTGTTTTGTTTAAATTATCCTCATTTTTCCATAAAAGTTTTTCTTTCTCGTATTCCGGCTGTTCAAAAAAATAATCGATGTCTTCGCTTATGTCAGACAATTTATTCATCCTTTCCTTTTGTATTCCTATAATTTTTTTTATTTTTTCTTTTTCCAAATATGGCGCGCATAATTCCATCAACTTTTCCGTGTCCATCTTTTTTATATACTGACTGTTTATCCAGTTAAGTTTTTCAATATTAAAAATTGCGCCTGCTTTTTGTATTTTTTTAATATCAAATTCTTTTATTAATTCCTCCATGGAAAAAATCTCTTGGTCAGTGCCGGAATTCCAGCCTAAAAGCGCCAAAAAATTTACCATTGCTTCCGGCAAATATCCCAGCTTTTTGTAATAAGAAAGAGAAACATGTTCGCCATGCTTCCGCTTGGAAAGCTTGGACCTGTCAGGCGCCAAAACCAGCGGTAAATGGGCATAAACAGGCCTAGGAGCGCCGATTGCCTCCTGAATGAGGATTTGCCTGGGAGTGTTGGAAATATGGTCTTCTCCGCGGATAATGTGCGTCACGCCCATTTCAAAATCGTCGGCAACCACCGCCAAATGATAAACCGGCTCATCAAAACTTTTAGCTATGACAAAATCTTTCAGTTCCGTTGTGTCAAATTCTATCTCTCCACGAATCAAGTCGTTAAATTTTATTTTTTTGTTCGGATTTTTAAATCTTATTACTTGCCCTGCCTTCGTCCCGAGCTCAGGCCGAGGGGAGCTCCTCAAATGGGCTTCTTCAGCCATATAAGCATTGCCTTCGTTTATCATTTTTTGAATATATTTTTTGTAAATTTCCGCGCGCTCCGATTGCCTGACCATGTTTGAAAAATTCAAATCAATACCGAGCCACTTCAAGCCGTTTATAATATCGTCTTCGTATTCTTTTTTTGACCTTTCTTTGTCTGTGTCTTCAAGCCGGAATAAAAGTTTTCCGCCGTTTTGTTTCGTAAAGAGATAATTAAAAAGCGCGGTTCTGGCGTTGCCGACATGGAACGGCCCCGTGGGGCTCGGAGGAAAACGGGTAATTATTTTTTCTTTTGCAACCATACTTAACATTATTTTATCATAAAATTACTAAACAAAAAAGGGCGGTTTCCCGCCCTTTGCGATTATTTTGACCTCGCGTTTGACCTTGCGCAGGCCTTCATTTCCCAATCTTTTCTATTCTGCTCTTTGCTGTATCTTCTCGCCCACAAGGTTGGCAATACTGGGCCCCATGGTCTCTTGGGATGAATCATACTCACCGACCCAAAACTTATCGCTCTTGCGCCCATTGCTAATGTTTTTCCTATATCTTCATACTCCCAAATACTAGGGGCGATAATAGGAGTGGAAACGGTATCTGCTAGTTCTTTGAGAATCCGCCAATTTATTTCCTGTGCTGTTTTACCAGACCTCGCTCCGCCTATTAGTGCAGGAACACTATTGATGCTTATTGCTTGCACTAGTCCTTCTGTTTTCTTTGCTATTTTCATATAATGACTGTTCGCGTGTCCAACTTTAACAATAAGTGGAGTATTTACTAAAGATCTTATGGTCTCGCAATTTCTTATCGTTTCTTCCTCGCCGATTATTATGTCGTTCGGGCAAGATGCATTATATTCAAACGCAAGAATATTCGGTAAACGTGATTCTAACTCTATAAGCATCACCCTTAATTGTTCCTTTTCTTTGCCTGCTATAGATAAGATAAGATTTTTATCTTTATATATCTTTTTTTGATATTTGCTGATAAATTGCAAAAGACCCGTATTATCCAGCCCAAAATTATTCCACCACCCATTTTTGATCGGCCTTATTTTTTTAGGCCCTTTCCGCGGATATCGCGTTATTGTTTTTGTGACTATCGCAAACAAATTGGGGTCATACAAATTCAATAATTTTAATAAATCATAAAGAATTCTGTGCGCAATAGTCGCTCCCCTACCATCAAACCCCATCATGCCGGAAGAAAGAAAAAATTGATAATTTTTGTCTCCTAATGTTATCATGCAGCAATACCTCCCTTTTTTAAATTTTTAAACATCAAAAATCGTCTGATATCATCATATTATAAAAAGACCAAAGAGTCAAATTAATTATTTCTCTTTCAATACTTCTTCAAAACGGATATGGGACGGATTTGTGGAAATTTTGCGCCACCAGAACGGTTTGAAAATTATTTCCGCTTGTTCAATAAGGGGATATTTCGCAAGAATTGACGCGTAATCGCTATTATCGGCAGAAATAAGATTATTCAACAGAGAAGTTTTGTCTATATTCCAGATAATATGCGCCGCACCCTTAAGATTAAAAAATATTTTCCCGCTGTCACCAAAGTCGTTAATCAGCTTGAAATCAAGTTTTTCAAGATCCTCCATTCGCGCGTCGGGATTTTTTTCGCTGCTTAAATATCTTACGGTCACTTCTTTGGACAGATTGTCTTTTTTTATCAAATAACCCGTGGCTGCGCCTTTTTCTTTGAAGATGAACTTTTTGTCTTGGGAATCAATTTTATCCCCCGTTTTTGGACCAGCTGGGTCGTCGGCAAAATCTATTTTAATCGCTCCGCCATAAAGAATATAACCCTCCGGTTTTTGCCTTACAATATTTTCTTTTAGATATTTTTCAATAATCGGTTTTAAATTATTTCTAGCACTATTCAAATCTCCTTCGGAAACCACATTCGCTTTGCCTAAAAAACCTCCTGTCATTTCCGTCTTTGACCGGCCATAAATTTTTTGGTAACTCGGCGCGCCTTTGAACCCCGGAATCGTAAAATCAACAAGCTTAATATTGTATTCCGGCCCTTGCTTATCGGCGTAAACCTTTGCTTCAATGGAGCCACTAGCTGGGACGATAATGGCCTCCTGAATTCGGTAAATTTTTCCATCCGGCGATTCAAAACGCGTTTGAACGATAAGTTTCTGTGATTTTGAAGGATAAGTATTATATATAGCAATTACCCCGCTCGCTTTTTGTCCGCCGTCCACCGAGCCGGTCGCCGTAACTTCCTGCGACTGCTCGTATTCCATCTGTATCGTCTCAAACGCCAAACCAGTTAAAGTTGCGGCGCTCTTATTTGCCTCCAAATTAAAATCAATATTTGTGAATCCCTGTTTCGGAGTTATTTTTACGGTGACCGAAGAAAAATACGATGAAAGCCATAAGAATAAAATAAAGAAAGCAACAACGCCAATAATCCAATATAAAATTCTAATTCTACCCTTCCTACCCCGAGTGTGATTTTTTGCAGGCGCGGGCACAGGCGCCTTAACTTCCGGCGCTTTTATTATTTTCTTTTTTATAATGTCAGATAATATATATTTAGCCACAATATTATTATATCTTATTTTTGCCTTAATGTCGGGAATAATATTATTTCTCTGATGTTATGCGTATCCGTTAAAAGCATTGCAAGGCGGTCTATGCCGATTCCCAGACCGGCCGCCGGCGGCATGCCGTATTCCATCGCCTCAAGATAATCCTCGTCGCTCGGAGACACCTCTTTCTCTCCCCTCTCTCGCGCCTTGTCCTGCTCTTTAAATCTCTGTTTTTGATCAAGCGGGTCGTTAAGTTCGGAAAAAGCGTTCACCGCTTCCACCCCGCCGATTATCAGCTGAAATCTGTCCAATAGGTCGGGGTTATCTGATTTTCTTTTTGCTAACGGCGACGAACCGGCCGGATAATCAACGACAAAAGTCGGCTGGATTATTTTCGGACGGCAAAGTTTTTTGAAAATGTTGTCCGTTATTTTTTCCTTGTCCTCAAATTTTTCAACTTTGATGCCAAATTGCTGGGCCTTCAGGGCCATGTCGTCGCGCGTTTCTTTTTCCGAATTTATTATCAACGCGTATTTTTTTAAAATATCGTAATAAGAAACGATTTCAAATTTTTTGGCAAAAGATATTTTGTTGCCGTCAAATTGGAGTTCCGTTTTTCCGGTAATTTTTTTGACAATCGCCTTTAAAAATTTTTCCGTGAAATTTCTTAAATACTCAGCGTCTCTGTACGCTTCGTACATCTCAAGCATGCTGAATTCCGGATTGTGGGTAACATCAATGCCTTCGTTTCTGAAATTTCTTCCCAACTCGTACACTTTTGAAAAACCGCCAATCAGTAATTTTTTAAGATAAAGTTCCGGCGCTATTCTCAAATACAAATCCGAATCAAGGGCGTTATGATGCGTCTTGAACGGCTCCGCCAAAGCCCCACCAGCAAGTAATTGGAGAATCGGCGTTTCCACTTCTAAAAAACCTTCTTTGTCCAAATAATTTCTAATTTCCGAAATTATTTTTGAACGCAAGACAAATTTTTTCTTGATATCCTCGTTCGCCAGCAAATCCAAATATCTTTTCCTGAATCTTTCTTCCACATCCTGCAAGCCGTGCCATTTTTCCGGCAGAGGACGAAGTGATTTCGCCGCCATCTTCCAGCTTAAAACTTTTAATGTTTTTTCTTTTTTCTTAGTAAGAAAAAAGTTTCCTTTCAATTCCACAAAATCACCAATATCGGTTGTATCCCGAAATAAAGAAAATTGCTCGTCGCCAACCTCATCTTTTTTTATAAACGCCTGAATGGAGGACGAACCACCTGTGGTGAGTGATGCCGAACCATCACTAATGTCAAAAAAAACCGCGCCTCCATGCCCGCGAACGGCCATAATCCGGCCGACAAGATACGATGGCTTCCTGCTTTTTACTAGCTTAGAAAAATTTTTCAGCGCCTCGGCAACAGAAAAATCCCGCTTTACCGAAGCCGGAAAAGGGTCAACGCCTTTCTCTTTTAAAATCTCCAATTTCCTAACCCGCTCGTTGCGAATGTCGTTTAAACTCATGGTTTAATTATATAAAATAAAAACTTTGTTGTAAATAAAAAAAGGGCTTTGGTTTTTGTGCCATAAGCCCTTTGAATTACAACTTTAGATTAGATAAGCTGGATATTTTTTTCTTTGATGCGGATGCAATAAGTGGGTTTGAGTTGAACTGGCGCGTCGCCTGTCTTTTTACCCTTCTCGTCTTTTTGCCATTGCGTTATTGGCTGGCCATCGGGATAAAAAAGCGGTATCCGAACTTCGCAATTTATGCTGATGTTGTTTTTGCCGACATCAGCGGGATTTACATACGCCCGCACTCTCCACATAGCCACTCTGCATATTTCGTGCAATTCTGTAACTATGTTAGAATTTATCTCCTCGCCATCTTGACGAGAAAAAATGTACCTTACCGCATGATACTTTTTTCTTCTCGTGTGGTCGTTCGAGTCAACGCGTTCTTGATAAGACGCGTCAACTAACACATAACCTTCCAATTTAAGGTCCGAGAGAAAATCGGCAACAGAAACATTTTGAGTTTGCTGAATGAATTGTACGCCCCCATTTAACGTTTTTCTTTCCTTGTGTTGGCCATATTTTTCCACATTGCGGTGATACACCCACCTCGGAATCAATGCTGGGTTTGAAAAGCTTAACTGCAACATAATATTGCCAACAGAATCATCCAGAACCATTATCTTCTCCATTACTACCTCCTTTCAAAAGTTTTTTATTTTTAAGGTTGTTTTACCCTTTTTCTAAGCCAATTTCATCCTAGCATATCTGCTATAATTTGTCAAATTTAAATCTTACCACTGGCAAGCGATCGCTTGGGAATGGTAACATTTTTATTATTTGATTTTATTCGTTTTATTTAATTTTATTTTAAATACTCCGGCGTATTCACACTCATCCAATCTAAAAGCTGGCGCATGACGGCAGGCGCGCCGACAAGATTGGCGTAAGGTCCTTTTTCCATGACCAGCGCAAAAGCGTATTTCGGATTATTGTAAGGCCAAAAACCGATAATCCACGAGTTAACATATTTCTTCGCCGCGCCGACCTCGGCTGTCCCCGTTTTCGCCGCGATATTGACGCCCCAAATATTCAACGCCGACGCTGTGCCCTCCGTCACTCCCATCCTCATCCCCTCGTGAACAACTTGAAAATAATTTTGAGGGATATTTAAGTCGCGAATTATTTGCAAATTATTTTTAGAATTGTCGCGAAGCAAGTGCGGTTGAATTATTTTTCCGCTATTCGCCACGGCCGCGGCATAAACCGCCATTTCAATCGGCGTGACATGAAAATATCCCTGGCCGATGGACGCGTTATAGGTGTCGCCTATTCTCCATATTGGGTCCTCGGGACTGCTCTTCGCCTTAAGTTCCGCGTTCGGCACCGTCCCGTTTGTTTCGCCATTCAGGTCAATTTTTGTTTTTAAATCAAAACCGAATTTTTCCGCGTATTCTTCTATTTTTTTTATACCCAACCCCTTCTGCCCTTCAAATCCTCCGCCGACTTCATAAAAATAAACATCCGAAGAAACGGCGAGAGCTCTTCTCATATCCACCCAGCCGTGCGCTTTCCAATCCTTAAATATACTTTTTTTGTCGGGGAAAAACGGATTAGGAAGAGAAATAAAGCCGGCGCTGAAAATTTGTTTTTCCGGCGTTATAACCCCTTCATTTAAAGCGGCGATGGCGATAAGCGGTTTTATGATGGAACCGGGCGCGTATAAGCCGGAAATGGCGCGATTCAAAAACGGCTTGTTTGTATCACCGATAAATTCTTTTATTTTTTCTTTCTGCTCGCCTTTGGAGAGAATTTCGGAATTGTATTCGGGATAGCTTACCAAAGACAAAACTTCTCCATTGTTGGCGTCAAGGATAATGCCGGCGCCCCCCTTGAATCCCCTTTCTTCGGCTGTTGATTTTATGGAATTAAAAAGCTGCGCTTGTATTTTTGAATCAATCGTGAGAATCGCGTCCTTGCCTTGCTCCGGTTGTTTTTGCAAGCTTTCAGAAATGACATTGTTTTGAGAATCAACTTCGCTTATTTTCACTCCCGCTTCGCCGAAAAGCATTTTTTCGTAAATTTTTTCTATGCCGTTTTTACCGGTCACGGCTTCCCTAATTGCGTCTTTGTTGTTTGCTAAATCTTCTTCCGACGGAAGGCCTAAATATCCCAAAACATGGCCGAATCCGCCGGCCTCCGCGTATTTCCTTAAATCTATATCGTTCCACGCCAATTTTTCTTTATTGCGGTCGTAAATTATGCCTCTGTTCGGAATAATAAAAATTTTCTTCAAGCTGTTGCTCTCGCTCCTCTTGGCATAATCCTCCCCGTGCACCGCCTGCAGAAAAAAAATCTTCGTCGCGAAAAGAAGCCCTATCGCCAAAAAAACGGAAACCGCGCCGTAAAAAGATCTCTTGCTTATCGGCCTCTCTATCTTCCCTTCCATTTGCTGAACGTCAAAGCCGGGAATATTTTTTGAATCCATGAATATCTCGTCGGGATAAATAGAGGGGTCTTTTTTTCTTTTCTTGAACATCTTAGGAAAATAATCTTATTTTTTTTCTTATTATTTTTGACACTAAAACCAAAACCAGCGCGGTTGCCGTAAAAATTCCGAATCGGCCGTAAATTTTTGCGCCGGGTATTGAGTATAATGAATCAAAAATTAAACCGGCCAGCGCCGCTTCCCAAAAATTCCCGAATAAAATTATGAAAACAACCGCCAGAACCGCGGTCCATTGCCACGGCAAAATAAACAAGCAAGAAAAAAATATAACGTCGGCAATAATTCTTTTTATCATTTCTTTATTGCCACGTATTTAAGTTCCTGCAGATTGAACGGAAATCTGAAATACAGCTTTTGAAACGGGTCCGAAGGATTTATTTCTATTTTATCTATTATCCCTATAAGTATGGATTTAACATCAAATGTCACCACTTTTTCTCCCGCGTTAACCTCAATTGATTTCGGTATCTTTATTTCAAAATTACCGTCTCCTTTTCCCGCAGCGATTACCTGATTATTGGAAGAAAGCAAAACGGCATTCGTTTCGTCGCCCGGGAAAGAAATAAGTTTTATTTTGCTTGAATCGCTAAAAATCTCAAAAACATAACCGATTAAAATATTATCGTAGGCCCAAACCTGCATGCCGTTTTTTATCCCCCTTTCGGAGCCAGCATCAACGATTAAAATGTCGTATGGCGATTTTGGCGGACGGCTTATCACGCGGGCGGCAAAAAATTCATTCTTATTCGACCAAGACATGATATCTTTTAATTCTTTGTTTTCTTTCTCTAAAATTTCATAGGCCAATAATTTCGTTTCCATTTCTGCCAACTTATCTTTTAAAACAAGATTTTCTTTTGAGAGCGTTTCTTTGCCGCTCAAAAGATAAGAATTGTTATCCGCCCAATTTACAATTGAACTGCCGAAATTCAAAAACGGCCGGAATACAGCAGTTCCTAAATTAACGGCAAAATTTCTTGCAGAACCGACAAATACCGCAAGCAAAAAAAGAATAAATAAAAAAAGCCCGACAAGAAACTTTTTATTTTGGCGGGATTTCATCATCATGGTCAACTAAAACATTTCTAAATTTTTCCAAATCTTCAAGCACTATGCCCGTGCCTCTCACCACGGCAGTCATAGGGTCCTCCGGAACTTGAACTGGTACTTTTATTTCAGATTCAAAAAGCTGGGCTAGCCCTCTCAAAAACGACCCTCCTCCGACAAGAATAATACCCCTGTGCATTATGTCCGCCAAAAGTTCGGGAGGAGTGTCTTCTGCCACTTCTTTTGTCGCCTTAATCAAAGCGCGAACGGATTTTATGATGGCTTCGCGAATATCAACGTCCGTCACTGCCACTTCCCTCGGCAAGCCGCTCACCAAGTCCCTGCCCCTGACAACGGTTTCCAGCCCTTCTCCATTTTTTGACACGGAACCGATGGCAATTTTCACGTCTTCGGCCGTTTTTTCGCCGATTAAAATTTTAAATTCATCGCGCATATAATCAATAATATCTTGGTTAAATCTGTCTCCGGCAATACGTATATTTTTTGAAACAACAATGCCCCCGAGCGAAATAACGGCGATATCGGTTGTGCCTCCGCCGATATCAATAATAATATTTCCAATCGGCTCGTGAATAGGTAGACGAACACCAATTGCCGCCGCCATCGGCTCTTCCACGATAAAAACTTCCCGAGCGCCGGCGTTTCTTGCCGCGTCCCTCACTGCCCTTATTTCCACGTTGGTTATGCCCGAAGGAACGCCTATCACGACTCTTGGCCTCATAAAAAATTTTGACGAGCCCTGATGGACTTTTTTAATGAAATAAGAAAGCATTTCTTCAGTGATTTCAAAATCAGAAATGACTCCTTCAACCAGTGGACGGACAACAGAAATGTGCGCTGGCGTCCTGCCGGCCATTTTTTTCGCTTCGTTTCCTATGGCCACCACTTGGTCGGTTTTTTTATTGAACGCCACAATTGACGGCTCATTGATGACAATACCGCGCCCGCGCACATAAACAAGAGTATTGGCGGTGCCAAGGTCAATTCCTATGTCGGTTGAAAATAATCCGTAAAATTTATTAAGCATAATGCTAAAAATGCTAATTTTATGCGAATAACGCGAAAAACTTTTTTCTTGTAATTAATTTAACCTTTTGCTCCCCTCTCTTTTTAAGTTCAACCATATCTTCTTTTATTGTTTTCTCACTCACTACCACCCTGTATGGAATGCCGATTAAGTCGGCGTCGGCGAATTTCTCGCCAGCCGTGATATCCTCTCTGTCATCATAAAGTACCTCAACACCAGTTTTTTGTAAATCTGCATAAAGTTTGTCGGCATAAGATTTAAGGTTTGAGATTTGAGGTTTGAGATTAAGTAGGTGTACTGCGAACGGCGCCACCGATTCCGGCCAAATTATGCCTTTGTCGTCGTGATTTAATTCCGCAATAGCTCCCAGAAGCCGCGTCAGACCCATTCCGTAACAGCCCATGATAACGTTGTTTTGATTGCCATCTTTGTCTGTAAACTTTAAACCGAATGGATCTGAATATTTGGTCATTAACTTGAATATGTTTCCAACTTCAATGGCTTTTTCTTCCCGAAAATTCTTACCGCCACAAGTTGGGCAAACACTCTGTTCATTAAATATTTCTTTATTTATAGCTATCTTGCATTTTTCGCACAGAAAAATAGCGTCTTCGCCCGCCTCGCTCAACATTTGGAATTCGTGGGAATATTTTGAAAATGTCCCGCCGGAGGCAAAAGTGAGATGGGTCTTATCGCCTATTCCGCATTTATCAAAAATATTTTTGTAATGCGTTTTCATTTTTTCGTAATAATTTTCAAGGTCTTTTTCGTCCGCATGGAAAGAATAAAGATCCTTCATCACAAATTCCCTGCCTCTTAAAATGCCTGATTTCGCGCGTTTTTCGTCCCTGAATTTCGTCTGAATTTGAAAAAGAGAGAACGGCAAATTTTTGTAAGAAAGTGAAAATTTTCCCGCCAACGGCGAGACAATTTCCTCGTGGGTCGGACCGAGAGCAAATTCTATTTTTGAATAATGGCTCGTGAATCTAAAAAGAGAATCGAGTGAATCCCATCTGTCGGTTTTTATCCAGTTTTCTTTCGGCTGAAGCGCAGGCATCAGAATTTCCTGTCCGCCGGCTTTGTTCATTTCCTCGCGGATAATGTTTTCAATTTTTTTGAGCGCGCGCAGACCGAGAGGCAAATAAGTGTAGACGCCGGCCATGAGTTTGTCCGTAAAACCGGCGCGCGCCAAAAGCATGGCATTCGCCGAAATTTCATCCTTCGGCGCCTCCTTTGCGGTTCTAGGGAAAAGTTTAGATTGAAGCATATTACCCCAATTCTAGCACCTTCCTATATTAACTTCAAAATGTCGCGGTAGGTAATCGCCAGCATAAGAATTAAGAGTAACGCCATGCCGATACCGTGAGTTATGTTGCTGACTTTTGAGCTCACCGGCGAGCCTTTTATTTTTTCTATCAAAAGGAAAAGTAATCGCCCGCCGTCCAACGCCGGGAGCGGGAGAATATTTATCACCGCAAGATTAACCGAGAGCATAGCGATAAATCCGAGAATATAAGCGAAACCGAATTTTGCCGCCGTACTCGTGATGCCGATTATGCCGACTGGTCCCATCACCTGGTCCAGTCCGCTTGTCCCTTTTATGGCGCCGTAGATAAAATAAAAAATTGACTGGGCCACGGCAATCAGCAAAAAATAAGTTGTCTTCAATCCTTCCCAAATTGATTTGTACCATGAAAACTTTATCGTTCCGATTTCATCCATAGCTATGCCTATCGCCCCTTGGCCGGCGGGCGGGTTCACTCTCGGTGTTATTTTTATAGAAGAAATTTTGTCTTCTCTTTTATAATTTATACCAGTTTCTTTTCCTTTATTCTCCAAAATAAATTTTTGCGCCTCTTCAACTGAATTAAAACCAACAAGTTCGTCTCCGGGCTGCAAGCCAGCCGTCCTTGCCGGTGAATTTTCTTGAACTTCTAAAATAATCACTTTTTTATCGTTTATTTCCGCGCCAGGCGGAACAGCTCCGACGCTGGTCGGCATTCCCGCCAGATACCCCACAGATATTAAAAACCACGCCAAAATAACATTAAAAATGACACCCGCAATAATAACCAAAGCGCGAATGCCAACTGATTTTGACGCAAAACTTCTTTGGTCATTAACCTCTTGTGGTGAGCTTGTCGAACCATCCTCGCCGTAAATTTTTACGAATCCGCCGAAAGGAATAAGGTTGATTGAATAAATCGTCTCGCCTTTTTTAAAGCTGAAAAGCCGCGGAGGAAAGCCAAAACCAAACTCGTCAACTCTAATTCCGCTTTTTTTGGCGACAATAAAATGCCCGAATTCATGGGATAAAACTAAAATAGCTAAAACCGCAAAAAATAAAATAAAAGACATTTAAAAAATTTCTAATTTCTAATTTCTAATTCTTTTCTCTCTATCATCTCTTCAATTTCTTTTGAAAATCCGTCAATGATTTTCTGTAATTCGTCTTTGAGCCGGAATTTGTCGTCTTCGGGAATTTCCCCGTTTCTTTCCTTTTCTTGGACGTCTTTCCAAACTTCTTCTCTTGCCAACTTCAAAGAAATTTTTGCTTCTTCTAATTTATCGTAAAGAATTTTTATAAGTGATTTTCTTCTTTCCTCGGTAAGTTCGGGCATCGTCACGCGCACCGATTGCTTGTCCGCGATCGGCTGAATGCCGAGATTAGAACTGATTATGGCGTGTTCAATATTTTTCAGCATTCCCGCGTCCCACGGCGTGACACGCAAAGTTCTCGCGTCTTCCGCGCTGATTGAAGCGACATGCTTCAACGGCACGCGCGAGCCGTAAGAATCGACAACAAGATTTTCCACCAGCGCCGGAGTCGCCCGGCCGGTGCGAAGAGAAGATGATTCCTTTTTCATCCATTCTTTTATTTCCTCTCCTTTCTTTTTTATTTGGGAAAAATCGTACATAAGCTGACTGTTTTCATTCTATATCTTTGGCAGAGTTAAAGCAAGATATTCCATTATCATTTTTACCGATGGCGAACGGTCAAAAAGAAATTCCCGCGCTTTTTGTATTACTCCCAGCGCCAAGAAGTTCGGCTTCTTTAAAGAAGCCGAACTTCTTATTATCATTTCTAAACCATTCAAAAATTCAACTGCTTCCGTTTTGTCTTTAAAAAATTTTTCGGCTATTTTTACCCGTTTGGCGGGCAAGCTCCCCAAAAAATCAAGACAAACTTTTTTTGTTTCTTCAGTAATTTCTTTTTCCCCCCCCGATTCTTCTATAACCACAAAACGGGAACGAAGAGTCGGGATAACAGCATCGGCAGACGGCACGAGAATAAAAAAATGCGTTCCCTCAAACGGCTCTTCAAATGTTTTAAGCAGAGCGTTGGCCGATTCAACGCTGAAAGAAAAAACTTCCGCCACAAAAACTTTATTGCTCCCCAGCAACGGTCTTTGGCTGGCCCACAATAAAAGCTTTCTGCTTTCATCTACGCCGAAAAGATTGAATTTTTCATAAAAAAAATCTGGATGCGTCTCTAACCGACGCCCGGCGTCGGTGAAATCACCGACGCCGGGCGTCGGTTCCGTTTCCAGTAAAACTTTTGCCGCTTCAAACGCCATCTTGCGCGAAGCATCATAATCCCCCGCCAACAAATAAGCGTGCTGGAACTCTTTTTTTTCTATGTGAGCTTTTAAAACGGGATTCATAATTTGATAATACTGAAAAACATGTTAAAATTCAATCACAATTAAGGGCCTATAGTTTAGTGGCAGAACACCGCTTTTGCATAGCGGATACGCCAGTTCGATTCTGGCTAGGTCCAAAACTAATTTAAAGCAAGATTTATGAGGTGCTCCAGAAATTCGGAGTACGACGAGCCGACGGCTTTTATCGCCTTCGGCAGAAGCGACTCCGTCGTGAGCTCCGGCAAAGTGTTTATCTCCAAAATATAAATGTTTACCCCGTTCTTGGCGGGACCTTTAGGCGAAACAATAAAATCAGCGTTGGAATAATGCCTGCAACCGACTGCTTGATGCGCCGTTATCGCCATTTTTTCTATTTCTTTCTTTATTTTCAAATCAAAATTTTCCAAAACCGGCAAAGAATAATGTTTTTGGTCTCTAAAATTTTCAATGACTCCGCAAGTCGCTTCCCTGCCTTTTATGTATTCTTCCGCCAATATTTTTGAATCAAAGGCGGATGCGATTTTAACCGCCTCAACTAGTTCGTCAAAATTATGCGCGATGGACACGCCGACGGAAGAGCCGGAAGAAACGGGCTTCACAACCCACGACGGCCCCATTGCCTTGAAAATTTTATCGGCCACTCCACTTAGGAGTTCAGCTTCTAAGTTAATGACGATGCCTTTTGGGATATTCAGGCCGGCTCTCGCGAATGCTTCCCGCGCCAATGCCTTATTCATTCCCAGCGCCGAACCAAAAATTCCCGAACCGGTGTACGGTATTTTGTATGTTTCCAACAACTGCTGAACTTTTCCATCCTCCCCGTACTTTCCATGCAGGGCATTGAAAACAACATCAATGGAACGGAAAATTTTTTCCGGATGGGATAATTTCCCTTCAAAATACCAATCGCCTTCCCTGGAAAGAAAAATATCATAGCCGGTAAAATTTTCCGGCAGATTATCCAGCGCGCTTTTTCCCGTTTTCAGGGAAACGTCATGCTCGTCGGACGGCCCGCCGCGCAGGACGCCGACTTTTATTTTTCTTTTAGATTTCATTTTAATTGTTGAACACTCGGTGTTCAACATACAAACAACATATCGTTATCTCTGTAAATTTTTCAAGAAGCCGAAGGACTCCTGGAAGTTCTTAAAGATAACGTCAATTATTGATTCAGCCGAGCGCGGAGTGAGAATGGCGCGAACCGGAGAGCTCGCCTTGTTACCCGCCTCATCTTCGGAAACAACTTTAATTCTGTAAACCGTTGACGGCTTGAAATTGGCGATGATAACGGCGTGGTCGGTGGTATATTCTTTTTCATCTCCGGCTTTATTTGCCAAGTCCTCTTTATTGCTGATTCCTTCTTCATAATAGACAATGGAGTTGGCCGGCTCATTTGTTTTCCAGAATACTATCGTCTGCAATCGGTCCGTCCTGCCCGGCACCAATGCGTTGTCAACTTTTATTGAAGAAAGTTCCGGCGGAACAACGTCTTGCTTGGTTCTAATCGTTATTGTATTGCCTTCAACAATATTATTGTTGACGTCGTAGCCGAAGGCCTTAATTTCGTAGGAAGTGGCCGGCGTCAAATTGTCCAAGACGACGGAGTGGACTTTAGCCATGGCGTTGTCGCCCTTTTGGCCGACTTGCCTCGTAATCATATTTCTGTATTCCGCAAAAGAGCTAGTTTCGTCGCTGGTGGTCCATCTTATTTCTATTTGAGTATTGCCCACCTTCGTCACTTCCGGCGCAATCTTGGAGGACTTGGTTATAAATTCAATATTTTTTGATTTGCCAACAACGCCCGGAATGGCAAACGACTTCGTCTGCAAATGATATTTCGTGGACGGAGAAAGATTAGTCAGATTGACTTCGTGGCTCTTGGATTTTTCCTGCGTATCTGAAATCTCCGATTTGTACGGGTTCTCGTTTTTCCCGTCATAATCTTTATCCGCAACATAGGCCGCTGAACCGTATGATTTAATATTAGTCAACCACTTAATGACAGCTGAATTTTCAGTCACATCGGAAACCTCCACCTTGCTGATAAACGGCGGAGACAAACTAGGCATTATTGATTCTATTATTCCCTCCAATTGGGTCTGGAAACTTTCCGCGTTTTCCAGGGTGATTAAATTGTCCAGCGCCTCCGTGGCAAATTTTGTGGTGAATATTTTGTCCTCGGAATCGCTGAAGTTGCCGAATTTATCTTGCGCCTTCACTTTATAATGATATTCCGTTCCCAGCACGAGGCCCGACATTTTCACGCTATGGCTAGTTTTCAAATCGGGAGAAGCGGCGACATTGCCGTATGTTTTATCTTTCCCATACAGCGCGTAGCCAGTGGAAATTTCATTTGTGTCAAAAGTAACAGTCGCATCAAAGGCGTTTATGGAAGATGTTTTGATATTGGAAATTGAAGGCGGAGTCGTGTCGCTTGCCGCCACACTTCCCCCTCCTCCCACATATTGGATAACGACATCTTTTGCCGAAGTTGTGGTAGCCGACTTATTGGAAGAGTAACCGATATTCCCCTGGGAGTCGGCGGACCTAATGCGATAATGATAAATTGTTTCAGAGGTAAGAGACGACAAAGTAAGAGCGTGGCCCATAGTGAGAGTGGGGTTAAGCGTGCCGGAATTGGTGTAGATGCCGTTTTCCAAACCGAAATCAACCTGGCTGTCAGCAAGTTCGTCCGTGTTCCAAAAAACAATCAAAGTATCGGCCGTCCTCACTGGCGTGGAAATATTTGAAATTACTGGCGGCTGATTATCGTAGGATGTGGTGAAAGTATAATAGTTGCTGCTGTTTTTGTCGGTGACAGTATCGCCGCCAGCTATTGATTTAACATAATAATAATATGTCGTTCTTGAAAGCAAATTAGGAAGAGTGACTTTGTGATAATACAAAGGCCCGCTTCCGCCAACTGCATCCGCGCTCCCCGCCGTGCTCACACCCGAATCGCTAGTCAAGTTGCTGGTGTTTGTGGAATAGATAACATATGAATTAGAATCGCTGTTTGTGTTCCAAGTAATTTCCGCGCTGTTGTTGGTGACGGAAGAAGTGACGACGTCAGTAATCGCCGGTCCGCTCGCAGTGGTAAACGGAATTCCGGCCGCTGCTCCCTCGTTCGCCATAATGTCTTTTGATTTTATTCGGAAAATATAATCAGTAGCTGGAGTTAAGCCGGTAACGGTAACGCTGTGGCTCGTCACATAAGCGGTGCTGGAAGCATTGCTGGCATAATTTCCGGCCGCGGCCGTGGAAAATTCAACTTTTGAATCCGCCATCTCGTCCGTGGCCCAAGTGATTTTTGCCCAGGTTGCCTGTGTTTCCGCTATTGCCACCGCGGAAATAACCGGAGCCGTGAAATCGCTCCCGCCCTGGCCGTCCGGCAAGTCGTTTTGAGGAGTGGAATAACTGGAAATATCGCCGCCCGTGTCCGTCACCCTCACCTTGTAATAATATGTCGTGGTTGAAGCGACAGTTGAATCGGTATAAGAGTTTGTGTTGATGTCGGAAATGGTGGTTAGTAAAGAATAATCCACGCCGTTGGTGGAACGGTATATTTTATAACTGCTAAAAGCGGCTGTGGTGGAAGCGGTATAAACTTCCCAACTCATCATTTCCTTATAGCTGTTAATCGCTGGATTGCTAATATCATAAAGCATAAAGTTCTGCGGCATGGAGGGGGCTGTAGCCGAAGTTGTGGCGGTATTTCCGAAAGCGTCCTTTGTTGTTAAGTAAACGGTTTCAAAAGACGGCGTACCCGAAAAAGTCCACGCAAATGTCGTAGAGGTGGAAGTTCCCCCAACCGCCCGCCAGTCGCTTCCGGCGGAGTCGGCGTTATTGGAGACCTTGTATTCTATATTATTGTCATCGGAAAGATTTAAAATAATCGTGTCGGCGGCGGAGTCCAAAGTGAAGGCGGTCATTGTCACATTCTTCACATCCAAGGCGAAAGTTCCACCCGTTGCTGTTGCTGTGTTATTCGCGCCTTCGTTGTCGTTTACCGTTACCCTGATTTGCGCAGTGGCATAATATGTTTCCGGTATCTGCGTTTTCGCGTCCCAATAGGTGGTGTAAGTGAGGTAACTGCCGTTTAAGACCTTGTTGGTCGTATTTCCTCCGTAGGTACTAAATCCACCCCCCGTTGGGGCGTCACCCCAAGTGATATTGGCTGAATTAACAGCCACCCATCCGCCCCCAATATTATATTCAAAAGTGGGCGTAACATAATTCGGACTGTTTGTGCCAGTGGTCGTGTCGGTATCTTTTACGGCGTATTGAATTTGCGCCTTAGCAAAATTCGGGTCGCTTGAATTTGAAATCTGCGAAACGGAAACGCCGTTTGTGCCAAAAGTGGAATCAAACTGCGGTGTGGCATTAACAACATAAGTGGCGGTGACACTACTTAATGTCGGCGTGCTCGCGCCGTCGGAAGTTAAAAACGCTTTGTATTGAAAATATTTGTCATTATTGCCGGAAGTGAAAGTGGCTGGCATTGATTCCGTTCCGGCGGAATTTTCAAAATATGTTCCCGTCGTGCCGTCCGGCCCGAGCCAATTGGTCCAAGTGACGGTGTCGGGAGAAGTGCGGAGTTGAAATTTTATTCCCGCCGTGGTCGTGGTCGCGCCCGTCCATTGAATTTTGCTCATAAAATTAGTGGCGTCGGTGGTATTATAAATTGAAGAAGTCAAAGTTTGAACAGAAGCGGGATAATAATTGTAATTTATAGTGATGTCGTCCAGAGAGGGAGTGTAGGCGGTGTCGGAAGTGGAAAGATTAGCGCGATATTGGACATAACGGTTGCCGGTCAAGGAGGAAATACTTCCGCCTGTTGAAATATTTGTTTGCCATTCGGTCCATGTGCCGTCCGGCGTTGCCGTGTTGCCTGCCTTGATGTCAACTGTCAAAGTAGTGCTGGCGTTAGTGGTTTTGGTAAAACTCAATGTAGTTAGACCGCTTTTTTGCCCCAAATCAACGCTGGCCGAAGTATAAGTGCCGGAGGAGAGAGAAAGTAGGGGAAGTTTAGCAAAGTTATTGGTGTTATTTCCCCCTAAAACATAAAGATTACCCGGGTCTAATCCATCAGAGACAATGCCGCCACCAACCCAGCCAACATTAAATGGCGTAGGAGCAACGGAAGAAAGGTTGGTCCAAGCACCGGTGGAGATATTATATTTGGCAAAGTTGGTATTGTCCCATCCTGTCGCGTAGAGATTGCCCGCGCCGTCAGAGGTAATATCGCTGGGGCTAAATGGCACGGGAGCGGTGGAAGAAAGGTTGGTCCAAGCACCGGTGGAGATATTATATTTGGCAAAGTTGGTATTGTTAAATGCTGTCGCGTAGAGATTGCCCGCGCCGTCAGAGGTAATGCTCATAGTACCAACTGGCACGGGAGCGGTGGAAGAAAGGTCTGTCCAACCAGTGGAGGTATTGTATTTGGCAAAATTGGTATAGGTATTATCTCTTATAAGATAAAAATTGCCATCGCCGCCATATGCAAGATTGTCATTACCCCAAGTGAGAAACGGCAAGGGAGCGGTGGCGGTGAGGTCTGTCCAGCCGGTGGAGGTATTGTATTTGGCAAAACTGACCGTGCCATTTGACCCCGAAGCGTAAAAATTGCCCGCGCCGTCATAAGCAAGACCACCGTAGATGCCAGACGGCGCAGTAGTAAGGTTGGTCCAGGCGCCAGCGGAAGTATTATATTTGGCAAAATATCCGCTCTGATTGATCGCGTAAAAATTGCCCGCGCCGTCAGAATCAAAGCCGGAATAGTTTAAAAAATTAAATGGAGGAGGAACCGTTGCGGTGAGATTAGTCCAAGAAGTAGAATTTGTTTTCCCAAGCTTCACGCTCGCATTGCTTCCTGTTCCAGAAACTATTGTTGATGAAAGTGTTCCTCCCGAAAAATCGGTGTCGGTTGTATGCGTGGCCGAAGCAGCGGTTGCGGTTAAGCTCACGCTCGCGCCGGCGGTGATGTTCGCGTCTTTGGCGGAATATTTAGCCCAGCTTGATTGGTTGGTCGGATGGACGGCAGTATCAGCCGACTCTGTCGTCCAGCTATTCTGAACAAAAGTATAAGTGGCGCCCAAAACTTTGCCGGGACCAAAACTGTAAAAAACAAGGGATAACAAAACAACAACAGCCAAAAAACCGGAGATTACATCTTTGACTTTTATTTTTTTCCAAAAATTTTTCACTTTACGCTTTTTGCAAACTTTTTACCTGATTTTCCAAAAATTCCACTCTTTGCTTTAGGCTAAGGACATCGCCAACTATCGCATCCACATCCTCTTTTGAAGTTTGTGAAATTTTTTCAAGTTTTTGTTCTATTTCTTCTAATTTATTCCAAATCTGTTTTATCTCCGCTCTTATGTCTCTAATTTGTGATTCTATGGTGTCAAAACGATTATTCATTTCTTGCTTTAAATCTCTAATTTCTTTATAAACATTGCCAAACTCCTTATATACTCCGTCAAATCCTTTCTTAACCATCACCGCCAAACCATCAAATTTTTTATCAATTCGCTCTCCAAAACTTTCAAATTCCTGTTTTATCTCCTTATCCATATGCTTATTATTCTATCCTAAAATTAAAACTATTGCATCTCCTGTGGATAACCAAATAGCAGCCTATTTTTTGGCTATTTCGTGTATGGCGCGGATGAGTTCGGTCGGCATGTATTCCCCTTTCACCAGGAATTTATCCGCCCCGAGCTTTTCCGCTTTTTCTTTTATTTCCTTATCGCTGAAGCCGGAAAAAATTATAATTTTTATGCCCTTTGTTTTTTCCGCGCCTTTCAGCTCCTCCAAAAAATGAAAGCCCGCCTCCCTGTCCACCATTCCCCCTTCCTTGTCGGCCATCATGAGGTCCAGAAGAATTACATCCGGCCTGTTGGCGGGGTCGCTCAAAATTTCTCTGGCTTTTTTAAAGTCGCCCACAATGGAAAATTCAAAATTATCATCACCCTTCATGCCGTGAATCCAAAAAACATCCTTAAGAAAAATTCTCATAAATTCGTCGTCTTCTATGGAAAGTATTTTGATTGACTTATTCATTAGTGTTCGCTAATAATGCTAATTTCTGCAAATAACGCTAATTATTATTAATTTTTGAATTTAATACTCTACGATATTTAACGCCATCTTTTGTAAAATATATCAAAATTCCAAGTTTTATATTTGCATTTTTTAAATATTCCAAAACCTGTTTGCAGTGAATGTAACCAAGCTTTGACACAACTTTTAATTCTAATAAAATTTTACCCTCAATAATGAAATCTGCAAAATAGTGGCCAATTTTTTCATTTTTATATTCTAATGGAATAAATTTTTCTTTTTCGTAACGCAATCCTAAATCTGAAAATTCTTTTGCCAATGCTCTTTGATAATATTTTTCTTGCATTCCCCAATTTAATTTATTGAAAACATTGAATGTGGCTCCTATTATTTTAAAACTCAATTCCGGAAAAACAATCATTTTGTCATTGTCTTTTATCTGTATTACTTTATTTTCGTTCACATTATTGGCAATTATCATGTTTTTTAATCTTTAATATTCGCATTATTTAATTTTTATTCGCGTTATTTGTGATTACTTCCTGATGAATGCCTGCTTCGGCGATAAGTTTGCCGCTCGGCGCGCCGGCCACGAGCCAGAAAGGACTCCGACCAGCGCCGAGATGACAACGATAAAAATAAGGAATTCCGGAGGATAAATAAACAAGTCAATCGGCTTCCCGCCCAGACGGCTAGCCAAAAAATTCAAACCGAGGTTAAACATCTCCCCGCCAAGAACACCGACGGTAATTCCTCCAATCCCGCCAAGCAATCCCATAATCAGCGATTCCATCAAAAACAAATTTCTTATGTCGGCCACCGAAGCGCCCAGTGATTTCATTATACCTATTTCAAATATCCTTTCCAAAAATCCGATAATCATTGTGTTGAACATTCCGATGGCGGAAATGACCAGCGCCGCCACGCCAAAAATACCAAGCATGATGGTGATGGCCGTCATTATTTTTTTCGCCTGATTAACCAAGTCAATGCGCGCGGAAATCAGAAAGCCGTCGCCAAGAAGCTTGTCCTTTAACGGCTCAACGTTGTCTATGCCCTTCGCTTTCACAAAAATATGCTGGTAAAACGGCGGTTTTTCGGGAGTGGCGCTTAAAGGAATAAACACAAACGGCGGCTGCATATCGTCCATCACGATGCCTTTGATGGTTAATGAGGACGGGATGTCAACAATTTTTATATTATTTCCGCTCTCATCCTGGTAAGTAATGTTTACCGCAATTTTTTGATTTAGGGATTCTTCCGTTTCTTTCATATTAAGGAGACGAAGGGCAGTATTGGAAATGACGACCGAGTTTTCATTTTCCGTGAACGCCGAACCCAAATCCGGCTTCAAACCGGAAAGACGAAAATAATTCGGATTTATTATTTTTATTATAAGAAAACCGGATAAGGAATCCATTTTGGCTTCGCCGGAAAATTCCCCCACCGGACTTATTTCCTCCGCTTCGGGAATTGAAGCTATTTGTTCCGCTTTTTTTGAATCAATATTTTTTCCGCTTTCTGACGGATAAAAAGCGTCCAAGCTTATGAGGGAATCCTCGGTCGCGGCCAGTTTGCCTATTAATATGTATTGGAGGCCGTATCCCAAAGAAACCAAAAAAAGAACGGTGCCGATGCCCAGAGAAATGCCCAGAACAGTGAGAAACGTTCTCAACGGCCTAACCTTAAAAACCCTTAGAGACAACTTAAAAAGGTCCCTAAACTTAAGGCGATGCCCTTCTTCATTAAGAGCGACATACCTGGGCGTATAAATTTTTTCCGGATCAGGATTCATGATTCATTTTTTTCTTCCGTATTATTATTGTCGCCGCCGATAATCGCTTCTAATTTCTCGGCCATTTTGAAACTGCTTCTGATTTTGAGGCCCAGTCCCCCTTTTTCTTTCGGTAAATCAAGAATTTTCCTGAAATGGTCGGTGGTAATTATGTTTCTCACTCTCTCGCCTATTCCTTCATCCAGCCGCTCCAGTTGCAGAGGGGTCAAAGCGCCTTTGTATTCTTCCAGCACCCAGTTGCGCAAGTCCTCCACATCTTTTGAAAACGGCGCCTCCGGCGTTTCTTTTATTTTTTGATAAAATAACCTGAGTTTCTTTTCTCCGTTTATCATATCTTCAACGTAATCCGTAATTTTTTTCGCCTTTTGCCTCCACAAACCGACTCCGCCCTGCGCGTAGGGCTTGTCCAAGGCCAGCATTAATCCGTCTTTATCCAATTCTTCTTTCAGCCGCTGGAAGATAAATGACTCCAGTCGCCTCTGTTCCGGCTGGGAATATCCTCTCATTGCCATGGCGGCTATCATCTTGGCGCGATTTTCAATCGGAGGCAATTCCGGAAAAAGATTTTTATAATAATATCCCGTCCCGACTTTCTTGAACAAAGTCGGTTTTTCTTTTGATTCTATTCTGGTAATGGAGCCGTCGCGCATGTAAAAAATCTTTTTGACGTCGCGCAAACTCCACGCTTCGTGGGTCACCATTATGATGGTCTTGCCGTCTTTTTCATTCAATTCTTTTAATAAATCCAAAACATTATTAGCGTTAACAGAATCAAGATTTCCGATCGGCTCGTCGGCGAGAATTATCGGCGGGTCGTTGGCGAGAGCGCGGGCGATGCCGAATCTCTGCTGTTGGCCGCCGGAAAGTTCGTGCGGATAGCGGTTGGCGAACTGGGCGATGCCCAGCCGTTCCAAAATTTCCATCGCCCTTTTTTGCCTTTTTTCCGCAGAGATGCCGAGAAAGGCCATGGGTAGGGAAACATTATCTATGTTGCTGATGGACGGGATGAGATTGAAATTTTGAAAAACGATTCCGATGCCGATCTGGCGATAAATGGCCAATTCTTTTTGCGAAAAGCCCATGATATCCTGGCCGTTGATAAAAACCTTTCCTTCGTCCGGCCGTTCAACGCCGGAAATAATGTAGAGAATAGTTGACTTTCCACAGCCGGAAGGGCCGAAGAAACTCACGAAATCTCCTTGTTTGATGTCCATGCTCACACTCTTAAGCGCCTGGACTTCCGAGTATTTGCCCTTGTCGTAAAAAAAACTTACGTCTTCTAGTTTAATGACTGGATCCATAATATTATTTCATTTGCCAAAGACGGATTGCTGTCAAAAATATCCGTCCCATGACCGGCGTTTTCTAAAACCTTGAGTTTCTTATTCTTTGATTTTAGCATATTAAATAATATTTTGGCGGTTTCTGTGGAATACTCGTCGCTCTCTCCGCCCGCCGCCAAAAACACGGCTTGGTTTTCGGTTATTTTTTCAGCCGCCGGTTCCGTTTGCATGCCTTGGTAATCAAGGCCAGGAGAAAGCAGAACACTCGCTTTAATTTCCAGATGCTCCGACTGGAACTGCAGAGCGAGATTGGCGCCTATGGAAGCGCCGCATAAAAAAATATTTTCAAGCAAAACGCCGTTAGAAACAAAAAAGTCAGCCGCCGCCTCAACGTCTTTTATGCTTGCTTGATAATTTCTATTCCCTTCCGATTCGCCGTGTCCGCGCAAATCAATGGCAAGGCACTGAAAGCTGGTATTGTTTAATTTCTCCGCAAAGTCCTTCCAGCTCTCTTTCGTCGCGGGCATCATATGGAGAAGAATAATCGCCGGCGCGTTTTTTTCTTTTGTTGGATAGTAATCGCCGGCAATATTGATATTATCGCTTGTTTTTAAATTAACTCTTTGTGGCACATCCTAATTTTATCACAAAAAAATAAACACAATAAACCCACTACCTATTTAGTGCGATAGCATAGAATAGGTAGTAGATTATAGATTATAAAATTGTTTAAGAAAATTATCTTGATTTATTTCTTTTACCAATAAAAATCTGACAAATCGCCTCACGTTAAAAAATTCCGTAATAAAATCTATTTCATCATCGCATTCAAATGGACATACAAATACGCTTTTCTGCAGCGGATAAAATTCCATTTCCTTTAATTTATTAGTGAGCGCGCTTCTGGCTTTTTTGTATTTTTCAGGAATATCAAAAACTATAACTCTCCAGTATCCATCCCATTTTTTTGGTCTTATTAATTCCAATTCGTCAAATTTGTACTTTAATATTTTTTTATTTCCTTTCTCGGTAATTTCCATCACCATATCATTCCCCTTTTTATAAATATCAATCAGTTTTTGGCTTTGAAGATTACGAAGCGCGCGATTTAATTTAAATTTCTCTTTGGAATTTTTTATCCCAAAAAAATTAAAAACCTGCGGCAGATTAGGTAAAGCGAAACTGGCGACAATTAAACCGCCAATAGCCAATCCTTTTAAAATATCTTTAGCTAATTCACCTTTTGCATATTTATCTCTTATTGATATTTTTGTTTTATTCTTAACTTTACTCATATTTTTCTTTTTTTATGCTAATTTAACTATACTACCTATCTGGTGCGATAGCATAGAATAGGTAGTAAGTAATTTGTTATAATTATTAGTTGTTTTTTTTGCCATTGTTATTAAAAATTTTTTTAGATAATCTAAAAACAAACCAAATAACTATTGCGGAAATTATCGCCACTTCAATAATGTGATAAATGCGTCTAGTGTCTTCAAAAAAACTGATAATGTCATAAGAAAACCTGTATCCCAAGAACATCAAAAGAGGAATATATAATATACTCGCGGCAATATCGTAAATTAAAAAATCAGAAAAACGTGAATCGGACATTCCGGCAGTAAAAAGAATCACCGGCCGGAAACCGGAAGTGAATCGCCCAATGAAAACGATTTTTTTGTTGTGGTCTCCGAAAATCTTATGGACTCGCTCCACTTTGTCCTGCGGCAGAAAAAAAGAAAAAAACTTCATTTTAAAAACTTTTCTTCCTATGTTTTTCCCGATCCAAAATATTACAGCGTCGCTTATGATAATGCCGATTAAAATAACAAAAAAAGCGGCTATCGAGTTGCCGACTTCTTGCTGAACGCCTATGCCCGCGCTTAAGACAATTATATCTTCAGGAATAGGGAAAAGACCTACGCCGGTCAAAAGAAGAGCGATAAAAATGAAAACGTAAAACATAAAATTTGAAACTTAAATCATTTTCCGAACCTTCTCTTTCTGTTTTGGAATTCTTTTATCGCCGACATCAAATCTTTTTCGCTGAAATCCGGCCACATTTTTTCCGAAAAATAAAGTTCGCTGTAGACGGATTGCCACGGCAAAAACCCTGACAAGCGCATCTCTCCGCCTGTGCGGATCAGGAGGTCGGGGTCCGGCTGGCCAGCGGTATAAAGATGCTCTTCAAAATATTTTTCATTCATTTTATTCGGTGCCTTTTTTTCTTTCGCTATTTTCCCGACGGCATCTAAAATTTCCGCTCTTCCGCCATAACTCACCGCAAGATTTAAAACACCTCCTTTATTATTTTTTGTGTCGTTCATGGCTTCGGAAATAAGTTTCCGCAGATTATTCGGCAACCTTTCAATTTGCCCTATGGCGTTAAATTTTATTTTCTTATCTCTAAAAAAATTAAGTTCATTTTTTAGCACCTTTTCAAACAAGCCCATCAAAAAAGAAACTTCCGTTTTGCTTCTTTTCCAATTTTCCGTAGAAAAAGCGTAAATCGTTAAAATTTTTACCCCCATTTTATAGCAGGCCTCGGCATTTTTTTTGAAATTTTCATAGCCTTTTCTGTGACCAAAAGACGCCGGCAAACCGCGCTTCTTCGCCCAGCGCCTGTTGCCGTCCATAATTATCGCGATATGATGCGGAATACCATCTTTGTAATTCATAAATAAAAATTAATTTTGCCTGAAGAAAATTGAGATTAGAAATATTGCGGCGCTGGAAAGAACAGCAAAAGGCCCTGCGCCAAAACCGGCAATCTTAAAAATTATAACACCTAAAATGCAACTCACCGCTCCAATAAACATGCCTCCGTAAGAATATTGAAAAAGGTTTCGGCTGAAATTTCTGGAGGCGGCCGCCGGAATCACAACGAGGGCGCCGACCAAAAGCGAACCAACTATTTTTATTCCCAATGCCACTATTATTCCTATCGCCAAAAGATAAACGAGGTCGTATTTTCTCACATTTATTTTTAAAGATGATGCTAGGTCTTCTGATAATGTTGATAAAATCATTTCCGAAAAAATTTTCTTGATTGTAAAAAATACAGCAATAACCAAAAGGATCGAAACAACGGCCTCGGTTAAATTTATCCGGGTTATATCGCCAATAAGCGCCGTTTCAATATCTTCACTGGGAATAATTAAAAATGCCAATGCCAAACTGACAGCAAAGACAACTCCTGTCAGGGTCTCCATGTAAATCTCAGTTTTTCCTTTAAACATCCATATCAAAACGATTCCGACAAAAAGAGACGCAAACGCGCCTGCCTCAACACTGAAATTGTAAATCAGAGCCAAGGCAATTCCCGGCAAAGCGACATGGCCAAGAGCGTCTCCGACAAGAGCCATCCTCTTCGTCACCATCAAAGTGCCAAGGTATCCCGCCGCTCCTCCCACAAAGATTGCCGTTATTAAGCTGTAAAAAAATTGGCTTTCAATCATGTTTGTGTTGATAAAGTTTCATCTCTCCTCCGTAAAGTTTGCGTAAACTCTCCGAATTAAGCGCTTCTTGCGGAACGCCGTAGCAAACCGCTTTTTTATTGAGGCAAAGCACGCTGTCGGCAAATTTATAAACGATATTCAAGTCGTGGGTGATAAGAATCATCGTCAAATTTATTTTTTTTTCTATCTGACTCAAAAGATTGTAAATTGTCTCTTCCCCGCCGATGTCTATACCGGAGGTCGGCTCGTCAAAAAGCAGGATATGCGGCTCATCAACCAAGCTCCACGCAATCATCATTCTTTGAAATTGGCCCGCCGACAGAAGGCCGATTTTTTTACTCAAGACGGACAAGTCGTCAAGTCCGACTGCTTTGAGCGATTCTTCAATTTTATTTTGTGGCGCCTTTTTAAATTTAAAAAATTCCCTGACGCTCAAAGGAATTTCTTTGGCAGGAAAAAAATTCTGCGGGAAATAGCTGACCTTCAGTCCCTCCCGCCACTTTATTTCTCCGGAGAAGGGAATGATGCCGAGCAGCGCTTTCAGAAGGACGGACTTGCCGGCGCCGTTGGGCCCGACAATAATAAGGTTCTCCTTGTTTTTTAAATCAAAACTAAGGTCATCTATTATCTTGTCGCCATTAAAACTGACGGAAAGATTTTTGACCTTTAATATTAAATCGTCCATTTTTTATTTTTTACTGAATATGAATATAAAATGATTATACCTCAAACGTCATTTTTTTGTAAATGGCGCGGGTAACTTCCACGTCGGCATTGCAATAATCGTAAATTTCTTGCAGTTTGCCTTTTTTGTAATACTCATGCACTCTTGAGCCGTCCAATCCCCCTTCCTTTGATGATTTTATCCCGAACGCTTTTGCCATTTTATCCAAAGTGATTTTGTCCTGCATGTTCCATTTTGACCATTCATACATGATGTCAAAGGTCGGATTATTCCTGTATCTGGCAAAACTCAAGTCCCTCGTCGGCCTCACTCCGAGAATCGCCGAGCGCTGGTAGATAAATCTTAAGTCAAAATCAAAAATAGTATGGCCGACGAACAAGTCCGCGTCTCTGGCGATATCCCAAAAGTTTTTTAAAATTTCTTTTTCTTCGCCGTAAAGGCATTTTACGGATTCGTCGTTTACTGCGACAGAAATGCAAAGAATCCTGCCAAAAGAGCCGTCAAAATTTGTCTTTTCAAGATATTCATCAAAAGAGTCGCTTATTTTTTTGCCTTTCTCTTTTTTCTTTTCGTAAATGTCTTTCAAGATATGGTGTTTTGATTCCTCCACCGGCAATGTTTCTATGTCCAAAAAAAGTTTTTTCATCCCGTCATTATATCAAAAAAGTAAAAAAGAAAAAAGCCACAGGTTATTCCCGTGGCGTTAAGGATTAAGAAAGGGCGATATAAAACAACACCGCCACTACAACCGCAAGAAACAAAACCGAAATTATGTTTGTTCCTCTTTTACCTATCACTATCATTTTCGTCCTCCTTTTATTTTTAAAAACTCCATATCAATAATATAATGTTCGTAAACAAAAAACAACCCTGTTTTTAGCAGGGTTGTTTTTTGGGTTGCTTTTCTTAATCGTTACTTCCTTTATTTCCGTTTTCTTTGTTTTCTTTCTGACCTTCCTTGGGAGTTGTCGTCGCGTTTCTATCGTTATTTTCGCCTTCCGACTCATCTTTTGCCTTTTCTATATCTCTTTCAACATGCTTCAACGCGTCTTTTGCCTGTCTGGCATGCTGTCTTGCTTGCACATACTGACTCTTATCAAACGCCTCTTGCGCCTTGACAATAAAGTCGTCGTATTGCTTGAAGGAATCGGCTGAAATGGTTATGTTCTTTTCGTTCGCTTCATCAATTACTTCCTGCTTATCTTCTTTGGCCTCGCTTATCGCTTTCTCGGCTTCTTCTTTTGCGTCAAGCTGGCTCACGATGCGTTCGTGCTCGTTTTCAATTTCATCCAGTTTATTTTCTATCTCCCCGTCTTTGCCTTTTAACATTCTTTTAATATCATCTTTACTAACATCCAATTTGTTGCGAATTTCTTTTGCAAGATCTTTCACATCTTTGCCTTTGTTTTTTTCTCTCTCAATAACGTCGGCGGCTTTTGCCACATTGTTTTTAAAATGACCAAGGGCAAGGGCAAGACCTTTTTCATTGGTGTCTTTCCCTTCAAGAATGGCCTTTATCTCGTCCGCCCTTTCAGCGGCAAACTCCACTTGAAGTATGGCTTTAGAACCGGGATTAATCGTTAAAGTATAACGCACATCCTCAGTGATTTGTTTGACTGGGTAAAGAATGCCTCCCGGTAAACTGTTCTGTGAAGCCGCTACTGCTCCACCTCCTCCGAGAGCCACGATTAAAGCGATAATTAATGGTATTGGCATAAGTTTTAATTTGTTGATTAAAATAATAAAATTCGACCTTTCTTCCTGTTGTAATGTAAGACGCTCTGTCCCTTTTTTCATTACGATGCCAGAGTCCAAATGAGCCGTTAATTTGTTCCTTAAAGAAAGCAAAAACTGCCTACTTATCGGAGCATTCTTCAATCTTCTGATTTCTCTTTTGATTTTATAATTTTCAAACATTTTTTATTTTTTCCCTTAAAATTTTCATCGCCCGATGAACGCTCACTCTCACGTTATTCGGCGTCTTGCCGGTAATTTCGCTTATTTCTTCTATGCTCATTTCGTCAACATATCTGCAATAAATTATTTCCCGCTGTTCTTTTTCAAGCCAAGATAAATATTTTCTCGCAAGAACCGCCGCGATTTTCTGCTCCGTTTCTTTTTCCTGTTGTGGCTCGTAACTTATTTCCTTTTGGCTTACATCATCCAAACTTATCGCGGCTCTCGGCTTCTGGCGGTAGTGGTCAATTATCAGATTGCCGGCGACCGTATATAAAAATGTCTTGATATTTTTGATTTCCTTGCCGGCCGCGACATATTGCCATGTTTTAAAGAATGTTTCTTGCGTCAAATCCTCAGCAACATCCATATCGCTCACTTTGAAATAAATGTGCCTTAAAATGGCGGCTGAATAGCTGTCATAGGCGGATAAAAAATTTCTTTCAACCTTGTTCATATATATAGACGATTATACTATAAAAAAATTACTTTCTGTTTCGGGAAATAATTTTGAGAGAAAATTTTATCAAAACATACAATACCGCCGCGAACAGCAAATAAAACAATATTTTATTGCTAAAAATAAAAGAGGCGGCAGAAAGCGCCAAAAGATATGACGATTTCAACGGCCTTTCCATTGTTTTTGAGTCAGCTGGAATTTCTTTTATTTCCTGCTCTATTTCCGTTTTTTTCTCATCAATAATTTGTTTGCCGTTATCAGCCAGCTTGCTTGTTTTTTTGAGAACATATGTAATGGAATCAGTTGCAATAACAGCCGACTTGTTTGTTATATTTGCGAGAGTAGAAACAATTTTTTCTTTCACAGGTAAGGGTGGCGGTAAGGCCTCAACAAAAATATCGCTGACACCCGTCTGGCTATTTTCCAAAATTATGGCTTCCTCCTGGCCGTCGGCCATTCGTATTTTTGCTTCTATAATTTTCGCCGATATTTTATGCTGACCTTTGACGGCAGTCCAATCTATCCCCACTTCTTTTATCTTCCCTTCCCCGCCTACATAAAATCCCGATTTGCCTATGGAAATTTCGTTGTCAAAAAACTCAACCGCGCCGAGAAGGTCATAGGCGCTGCTGTTAAACACAGCTGAATAAATTTTAATTTTATCCCCTTCTAAAAATTTATCAGTGGAATACCAAATTCCGTTTTGCGCAAAACCCAAACTACTGTAAGTCTTCGCCTCCGCCGTTGCGCCGTGGCACAAAATAATAATCCCAAAAATAATTGCAAATGTTTTTTTATTCATATCTTAACGCCTCTATCGGGCTTTTGCGCGACGCCTTGCGCGCCGGATAAATGCCAAAAATCAAACCGACGACGGCCGCCACGCCTATTCCCAAAAGCGCGGCCTGAACCGGAAAAGTGAACGGCCAGTTTAAATTAACGACATTCGTCAAAATTAGAGAGACCGCGAGCGACAACGCCGTTCCCAGCAAAATGCCGATGATTCCGCCAACAACCGTGAGCATCATCGCTTCCAAAAGAAATTGGGTGAGGATATTTTTCTCCGTCGCGCCGAGTGCTTTGCGGAGTCCGATTTCTCTCGTTCTTTCCGTCACGGAAACCAACATTATATTCATGATGCCGATACCGCCGACAAGCAGCGATATGGCGGCGACAGCCGCCAAAAACAAAGTCAAAATATTCATTATGGTGCTCACTGTATTCAACGCGTCCGCCTGCGTCTCAACAAAAAAATCATCTTTGCTCGGGTCTTCAATATTGTGCGAGTTTCTCAAAGTTATTTTTATGTCTTCCACGGTTTTCGCGACATTATCCTCGCTGTCCGCTTCAACCGCAAAACGATTGAAATATTTAATGCCAAAAACGTAACGCTGGGCGCTGGTGTATGGAATCACCGCCGTATCGTCAAAATTCAAAAACGACGCCTGCCCTTTTGGCTTCATTATCCCGATGATTTTGAAATTCCTTCCCTTAATTTTTACTTTCTCGCCCACGGGGTCGCTGTTTCCAAAAAGTTCGTCTCTGACTTTCGTTCCAATGACAACCACGTCGGCGTATGACTTTATGTCTTCCTCATTTAACAAACGACCGCTTCCAGCTGATAAATTATATATGTCGGAAAAACTTTCGTTCACTCCGAAAATGGTCGGCCGATAAGTGTCGTTTCCGTAGGCGATACTGTCGCTGCCGAAGACAATCGGCATTATTTTTGCCAAATGCGGAACGTTGCTTTTTTTCTGCAAGGCCTCAAGGTCTTTTTCTTTCAGAGAGTCGGTAAAAGTGGAAAAAACATCTGTCGGACCTTTGGGATGCCTGCCGGGCACGATGCCTATCGTTTTCGCTCCAATGCTTTGAATTTGAGAAAGGATGAGATTTTGCGCGCCCTGCCCTAAAGACATTACCATCATTATGGCGGTAATGCCAATGACAATTCCTAAAATAGTGAGAATAGACCGCGACTTTTGCGTCCTTAGCCCTTTTAACGCCGCTTTGAAATTGTTTGCTATCGTCATAAATCTTGAAACTTGAACCTTGAAACTTTTATTATTTTACTCTATTTGATTTAATTTCCCGACCGCATTTCCACGCAGGCAAATCTAAAACACCAGGATATTGCGGATAAATTTCTTTGGCGAAATAAATTATTTCCTCATTACTGACATCTTTTCTTAAAAGTCCGTTTGCAATAAAGCATTTCCTTACCTGCACATCAGGAGATATATCAATAGAAGAATAATCTTTCATTTTAATTTTGAAATCTCTTGCTAAAATATTAGTCGTCATGGTTGCTATTTTTATACCTACTCCTTTAAATTCTAAAAGCCTTCTCACTATCACGGCACTATTAAGATTTTCAGCCCATATTTTTGAAACATCGTCTTGGTATTTATTATGAATATCATTAATAGCTGAATAAAATATTTGTTCTGGGTTTTTTATTCTTGGGCGTAAATTTTTATTTTCCAGAAAAATTTTCTTTAGAGATAGTTTATTTAATTTTAAAAATTTTTTAAATTCAAATCCGCCTATTTTTTTACCTATTTTATATGGAATCAGCCACGCTTTACCTGCTTTTATCCTTCTTTGCATAATACAACCAAAAAACAAAATGTGTGGGTATAATTCAATATTATTAAGTATTGATTCCGCTTCTTGTACGCCGGTTTCAAAAGAAATTTTTTCTCTTTGTTTTTCAAAAAGATATTGCCCGTCTTTTATTAGAGATTCAATAAATTTTCTTTGATTTAATTCCATATTTTTATGTTTCAAGCTTAGATATTGTACCCCATAACATTGCTCCAATTTCATCAGCAAATTTGTTGACCTCATTATAATCATCTTTTGATATATAGTCCTCCTTTAATGCAAATTCCAGTAAATACTTTGATTCTTGCAATGATCCATAGGCAATTTCAAGAAAATTTTTGTGTACCTTTTGTCTATTCCGCGCATATCCTTCAATATAATTAAGAGCTACCGATAATGCAGCTCTGCGTAATTGGGAAACCGACCCGTAAATTTCGTCTCTTGGAAATTTCTTGGTTAATCTATAAACTAGATGAACATACTTATCTATTTTATTTTTTAATTGTTGATGAAATGTTTCCATAAGTTCTATGATTTAAGTTTCAAGATTCATGATTCAAGATCACTTAACAAAATTATCTTTGTGAGTGTGGCGACGCTTGGTGACTTCTTTATCACTTTCAATTAAGCCATCCTTGAAAGTGATGATGCGCTGGGCGTATTCGGCGGTGTATGTTTCGTGGGTGATGAGAATTATGGTGTGGCCGTTGTCGTTTAATGTTTCTATTATTTCCATAATTTGCCCGCCTGATTTTGAATCAAGGTTGCCGGTCGGCTCATCGGCAAAAATAACGTTCGGATTATTTATGAGTGCCCGAGCGATGGCCACTCTTTGCTTTTCTCCGCCGGAAAGTTTTGATACATCGTGGTTGATTCTGTGAGAGAGACCGACTTGCTCAATGGCCTTCAGCGCCATTTCTTCCCAAAATGATTCTTTTACATCTGAATAAAGAAGAGGAAGTTTTACGTTTTCCAGCACCGAGGTGCGGCTAAGTAGATTAAACATCTGGAAAACAAATCCCATTTTTTTATTTCTCACTTGGGAAATTTCCTCTTTAGAGTAGTCCTTCAATTCCCTGCCTTCAAATTTATATTTTCCTCCTGTCGGCTCGTCCAAAAATCCGAGCATATGGAGAAGAGTTGACTTGCCGGAACCAGACGGCCCCATAATCGCCACGAACTCCCCTTTTTCAATATTAAAACTGACGCCGCAAAGCGCCGGCGTTTTTACCTCCTCATCTCCGTAAATTTTCTCGAGGTTTTCTACCTCAATAAGCGACATATTATTTCTCAAAGGTGACGACCTTATCTCCCTCTTTGATTCCCTCAAGGATTTCAATGTTGCCGTCAGAACCGCGCAAGCCGGTTTTAACTTTTACCTCTGATGTTTCGCCTGTTTTTTTGTTCAGTAAAATTTTCACGATTTTATCCTGGTCCTTTGACGCCACCGCTCTTTGCGGAATGGAAATTACGTTTTCGCGTTTGTCTGTGAGAACATCTATGTTGGCCGTCATGCCTGATTTTAAGCGCTCGTCTTTTTTAAGAAATTGCAAAGTGATTTTATAAGTCGCCACGCCTTCTATCATTGTTTCTGCCGGGTCAATTTTTGTCACTCTCGCTTCAAAAATCACGTCGTTGCCATAGGCGTCAAGCGTAACTTTGGCGCCGTCGCTTATTTTTATTTTGACGATATCCGCCTCCGGCACATTCGCCTCCATCTCAAATTGCGATTCGGAAATAAGAGAAACAATAACCGCGCCGACCGCCGTTATTTCTCCGACTTTCGCCTCCTGCTTGGTGACAATTCCGTTTATCGGCGCGCGTAAAATCGTTTTCGCGACTTGCGCTTCGTAATTTTTTACGTTGGCTCTCGCCGCCTCCGTCTGTGCTTCCTGGCCGGCAATCTGCTCCGGCGTTGAACTGGCTTTTTTAAGAGCGAGGTCTTGTTGAGTCAAAGTCAAAGCCGATTGCGCGCTTGATAATCCGTCTTGCGCAGCGGTGAGGTTGGCAACGGCGGTATTCACATTGGCGCGCGCCGTGGAAACATCCGCCTTATATCCATCTATGATTATTTGAGTCAAAGCGGCGTTCGGTGTCAAAGAATTTATCGCCAGCGCGATATTATCCAAAAGCAACCTGATTTGGTTCAAATTATTTTTGGCGATGTTAATGTTGAAATCCAAATCGCTTGAAACAGTTAAAACGCTTAATGAAGAATTCCAAGAATTCAAAACGCTTTCTATTAAAAATCTTTTCCATTCTATATCTGTCTTCAATTGACCAGTCACACTGCTAAAAATAAACTGGGGATTGGATGTTCTCGGGTTGGTAAAAAATTGGTCTGCTTTGTTTCTTATAGCATCCTCTGATTTGGTGTAAGCGTCATTGATTTTATCAACAACCGCTTTCTTCGCCTCGTTCAAAGACACAGCGGCGTTGTCCACTTTCGTCTGATAGACACTTATTTCTTCCGCCCTCGTTCCTTTTTTTAATTCATCCAAGCTTGCTTCTTGGACTTTCAAGCTCGCTTTCGCCTGGTCAAGTTGGGCAACCAAATCGGAATTGGAAAGCGCGACCAAAACCTGTCCTGCGACGACCTTATCCCCGACATTCGCCTTGACCAAAGAAATTTTTCCTCCTTTCTCAAACGCCAAATCAACATCCTGGGCCGGCTTAACCGCACCCGTTACACTCACCTCCTGCACCACTTCTCCTTTTTGAGCCGAGACAAATTCATAAACAGGCGCCTTTTTTCCTCTAAAAAGAAAATAAGCGCCAACGGCTAGTAGGACAACAACGACTGCGATAATAATAATTGTTCGTTTTCTCATTTTTTTATTATTTCCACGGACTTGACTACGACAGGACTAACTGGTTTTGATAATTCTCCGGAATTGCTTTTTTCAACCGGCGCGCCAGCGATTTTATCAACAACTTCCATTCCGCTCACCACGCGTCCAAAGATAATATAATTTTTCGGCAGAGAATTATTTTGATGCATGATGAAAAACTGGCTGCCGTTGGTGTTCGGTCCAGCATTGGCCATGGCCACGGCACCTCTGGTGTATTCTCCGGTAAACAGCTCGTCGTCAAATTTGTATCCCGGTCCGCCGGTGCCGTCTCCTTTCGGGTCTCCGCCCTGAATCATAAACCCCTTGATGACACGATGAAAAATTGTGTTGTCATAAAAATTTTTACCGGCAAGCGAAATGAAATTTTCCACCGTCTTCGGCGTTTCGTTTTCATTCAACTGAATCGTGATATCACCCTCTGATGTTTTTAAAACGGCGAGATAGATTTTTTTATTATTAGTTTCATTACTCATATTATTGTTATTGCCAGATTTGTTATTTTTTAACCCGTAAATAACTATCGCGCCCAATATCAAGACCAGCGACAAAATAAATATCATTTTTTTCATAAATTAATTAAATTTGCGGCGCCGATGATTTTTTAGACAGGAGATTGTACAGCCATGCGACGGCAAACCCAAAAATGTACCCATCAACAAATCCCCAAACCGCTCCGATGATTCCTCCCAAAATGGAAGCACCGTATCCGATATAAAAATCGCTGGCAATCATCACTGATCCCACCCCCCAATTGAGATATTTAGCAGTAAGCGCTATTAAAAACATGCACAGCGCAGAGATTATCCCGATTGCAAGACCCAAGGCATTTCTATTTAAATTCATAATAATAAAATTTTAATTTTTTTGACCTGCTTGCGCAGGCAAGTTCGACCATTTCTATTATTTTACATAATAAACAACCCCGACACAAGGTCGGAGCCGTTTATTTATATCTAATCTTCTATTTCTTGATATCTATCAGGATTGCCTGGATTTTGGCCAGCGCTTTGTTCCAAATTCCTCTCACGAGCAATTTGGTCCCAACCTGAATATCGGCGAAAGCGGCGGTTGTTGTTCCTTTTGTTATCTTGGTGTCAGCCGTCACATTGACCGTCTGATTTCCGCGCTCTTCTGTTTTTAGAACGAAACTGCTTGAAGAAGCGTTTACGCTTTCAACTGTTCCTTTAAACACTCCGTGCTTCGCCTGAATTGAAACGTTTCTCACTGTCTTGGCGTGGACAAGAAAATTATTGCTTGCGTCCAAAGAACCAGCAACATTCACGACATCGCCAACGGAAAACTCCGTCACATTAGAAGTGCCCCAGAATTGTCGGACAATTTTCGCGCCTTTTGTGTCAATCGTGTAAGCGTAGCTGAACACGGATACTCCCAAAGTATCGGTGCCGACACTCGTCACCTTCGCGGCTTTGATTAAAACTTCCGTGGATGGTTTGTCAGTCGGACAATTGCCGACTTCCTGACAAATGACGCGTCCGACGATTTCCCTAATGGAAAGTTCCTGGCGCAAATCGTTCTTGGCGACATCCTTCACATTCGGTTTTACTTTCTCGGCCTTTTCTATTTTGTTATCGTTCTCGTTTTCGTTCGCTTTTGCTACTCCAGTCGCAATTGTCAACCCTGCCACCAAGGCAACAACTGCAAACGCAATTAAATATTTCTTCATATTTTTTTTCAGATAATTATGTTGATAATATAACGACCTTTTGTTTCTTCTTTACATTATAGACGATTTTCGCGCTAGTTCATTACTTCCTCTTGCGTATCAGCCAATAAATGAGAATTATAGCGGAATAATTTAAAATAATAAACCACGGTTGGCCCCATGAGAAGCCGTCAAATTTCCATTCGGAAAACGGCCAGAGAAACGGCGTAGGGTAAAATTTGTAAGAGTGCGTGGGGATGTCTATGAGAATATGAATAAGCCATCCGCCCATTTCCCAAACGAATTTACGTTTGATTAAATAAATCAAAGCGAAGATGGCAAAAAACACCGCCACGCTGTGGCTGACGCTGTAAAGAACGGAAGTGAGCCGAAAAATTGGCAGAGTGTCGGGTGGCATCGGTTCACTGTGTTCCGGCCTTGGAAAATCGGAAAAATTCATGTTGCCGGAAATTAAATTGTACGCCAGCCAGACAAAAGGAATGGAAAATGAAAACAAATCAGGAAACATGCCCCAAAAAACGGCCGAGTAAACATTCAGCTGGTTTTTTATTTTTTTGTTTGCCGCTTTGTACGCCGCTCCCGCCCAAAGGCCATGCGAAAAAATATCCATATTTTATTTATTATAGCTTATCTGAATAATCTCATTGAAAGGTCATCTTTCATCAAGGCGATGTTAGCCGACTCAATGGCGGCGTCAAAACTTAAAAATTTTTTTACTTTTTTAATCATTTTCAAATTTATTTATAATATCTTTTTTCTTAATAACACCGCATTAAAAGCGACGATAACTGTTGACGCGCTCATAAGCGCCGCGGCAACGGCCGGCTGAAGAATAATCCCCTGCGAGGCCAGCGCGCCGGCGGCCAACGGCAACGCCACCAAGTTGTATCCGGTCGCCCAAAAAAGATTTTGAATCATTTTTGCGTAAGTGAGTTTTGAGAGTTTGATAATTTTCGGAATGTCGCGAGGGTCGTTTTTGACCAGAATAATTCCCGCCGATTCAATGGCGACGTTTGTTCCGGCGCCGATGGCAATGCCCAAATCCGCCTGCATAAGAGCCGGCGCGTCATTCACACCGTCGCCAACCATTGCAACCTTATAACCCTTTTGCTGAAGCGCTTTTACTTTTTCGGACTTTTCGTTGGGTAGCACTTTTGCAAAATATTCATCAATGCCTAATTCTTTTGCTACCCATTCGGCAACATCTTCCGAGTCGCCGGTAATCATGGCGGTATGAATGCCGGCTTGCCGAAGCGAGGCAACGGCTTCCCTTGATTCCTCTCTGATAATGTCAGCCAGAGCGATGGCGCCAAGTAAACGATTACCGACAGCGACAAAATTAATGGTCTTGCCTTCTTTTGACAGCGCGTCAATTTTATTTTTTACATCATTAGAAATTGATATTTGCAAATCTTGCATAAGAGCGATGTTTCCGACGAATATCGTTTCTCTGTTCACTATTCCCTGCGCGCCTTTTCCGGGAATTCGTTTGAAATTTTTTACCTCGCGCAATAAAATTTTTCTCCTCTCTGCTTCTTTCATAATCGCTTTGGCAAGCGGATGTTCAGAGAGAGCGTTGACCGCCCCGGCCGCGGCAAGAATTTCTTCCTGATTGGCCGACGTCGCGGAAATAATTTCGCTAACGCCGAATTCTCCTTTTGTTAGCGTTCCTGTTTTATCAAACAATACGGTATTGATTGTCCGCGCCACCTCAAGTGACAAGCGCTGTTTAATCAAAAGCCCGTTTTTTGCCGCCATTGCCGTTGAAATGGAAGCAACGAGCGGCACTGCCAAACCGAGCGCATGCGGACAGGCGATGACAAGAACGGCAACCAGGCGCTCGGTGGCAAACACAACGCCAGCTTTAACTGACAGCCAAACAACAAAAGTGGCCGCGCCCGTTAAAACCGCAATGATTGTCAAATACAACGCCGCCCGGTCGGAAAGCATTTGAAGCCGCGACTTGGAAGCTTGGGCTTCAGCCACCAAGCGCATCACGCCGGCGAGAAATGTGGCTTCGCCTATTTTGTCCACTTGAACGGTAAGTCCTCCGTCTCCGTTGATTGATCCGGCAATGACGCGCTCGCCGATTTTTTTGCCTACCGGCTTTGATTCGCCGGTGATAATTGATTCGTTTAAATCGGACTGGCCTTCAACAATGACGCCGTCAGCCGGCACTTTGCTTCCCGGACGGATGAGTACCTTGTCTCCGGCTATCAATTCTGAAATTAGAATTGTTTGCGTCTTGCCTCCGCCAGCCGGCGGACGAATTACATCTGCCGTGTCCGGCAGAAATTTTGCCAATTCTTTTAAGGCGCCTTGCGCTCCGGCAACCGCCTTCATTTCTATCCAATGGCCGAGGAGCATCACGGCGATTAATGTTGAAAGTTCCCAAAAAAGCGTTTCCTTCCTGCCAGTCAATACCGAGAAGACGCTGAATGAATAGGCCGCTGTGATTGCGAGCGAAATAAGCGTCATCATGCCGGGCAGTTTTGTCCGAAGTTCGCGATACGCGCCTAGAATAAAAACCCAGCCGCCGTAAAAAAACACAATCGAGGCAAGAAATAAAACGGCGTATTCGTATCCGGGAAAACGGGGAGCTTGCCAGCCAAATATTTTTTCAATAATCTCCGAATACGCAAGAATCGGAATTGTGAGCGCAAGTACAACCCAAAATTTTTTTAGAAATGATTCGGTATGATGCCCGGCGTGCCTGCCCGCCGTTGGAGAGGGCTTGCCCACCACAATGGAGGGCTTATTTGACTCATGATGTTGGTGATTGTGATTCATTTTACCACACTATTTAACATTCTCACATTCTTGCTTGCCCGCCCGCAGTTTTAACGGAGGAGGGAGAATGTTGGAGTGTTATTAATAGGCCTGATTTTTGACGCTAACGGCTCCGATGTTTTCATAGGAGGTTATTTTTAAGGGGAAATTATATCTTTCTCGGAAATGACTTTAACTTCAATATCATCAAACAGAAATGCGGTGTCATCAGATGTTTCAAAATTTATCTTGCCTGACAAAAACGGGGATTGCGCATCTTTATATTTTATCAGCAGATTTGCGTCGAGGTAGATGTTAAAAATATTATTATACGCTTTTATCTCCAATGTGTGCCAGCCGCCTTCAAACGAGGCGGGGCTGTCCGCCAACTCCTGGTATATTCCCTTGTTTTCATTAAGACCTTTGGCGAGGGAGATATGGTTGCCCCCTTCTTCTAATCTAAGTATATATCTGCGCGTTATCTCCGTTGGCATAAAAAAATTATTTCTGAAATTAATCTGCAATGAGCCGCTTATTTTTTTGAATTTTAGCTTTAAAATATAATCGTCCCAATTTGACTGGGCTAGATCGGCAAAATTATGATTTACGCCTTTCAACGCCGTATTATTGCCTTCTTTGACTAAAGTCCACGCATCTGGATTTAATCCGCCGTCAACGGCGTTATAAAAAATCCACCCTTGGGTGCCAGCTTCAAAATCATTTATAAAATAATGCGTAACGATATTTTTGCATTTTTGCGTTTCATAATTAAAACTATCAGATGTTAATTTATTGCCGTCGTTACAATTAGGACATTCAACTGAACAGCTTAAGTTTGTCTCCACTCCTTTGTCGCAAATTTTATTTCCACAGCAGGGAATAATAATTTCGTTCAAACATTGTTGTCTATGATAATCATAGCTGTCTTTTGTGCACTTGTTATCGTCATTGCAATTTTGGCAATCGCGCGCGCAGTTTCCGTATGTCTCACCCGTCTCGCAGGCGGTATTGCCGCAGCAAATAGTGCCTAAGTCCGGCGCGTTAGAACAATTTTGTTTATAATAATCAAAAGAATCTTTTGTGCACTTATTGCTGTCATCGCAACTGGGGCAGTCCAGCGGGCAGTTTTCATAATTTTCCGGACGCTCGCAGGACTTATTTCCGCAACAGTCGGGAATTGGTTTTATTTGGCATTTATAACTGGTTTCTTTTGAGCAAGATTCCGCGGTGCAGGAATTATTGTCGTCGCAGGACGCAGGACATTTTAGGAATAAAAAATAATATCCGCCGGCGCCAATTGCCGCCGTAATTATTATCGCAATAAAAATAAAAACTGCTTTATTCATATTGTAAATTTATGCCAAACTTGGGTTTAGGATTTCGTAAATTTCGCCTGTTGATTTTCTGATTATCTCCCGTTTTTTCCAAAACGAATTATTATCCGAAACATCATTGTTCTTGATTTTGTTCAACTCCACGAGCACCATCATTCTGTCATGCCCTAAATCGGCTTTTGATTTTGTGCTGGCGTCTTTCATTCCTTGATGGATTTTTTTCAAATAATCATACTTGCCGGAAATCCTTAGTTCCTGGTTAGATTTCATAAAAGACGAGAGATTTTTGGAAAGGGTTTTATCCAGCTCAATAAGTTCAACAAAGTCATGAATCGCCATGAAAAAATCAAACCCCGCCGGGGTCTTTGAAATCTTTTGAAACTTTTCATCCAAACCATTCTTCGTTTTTTCCAGCGTTTTCATTAACTACATTATATCATAAACCGCCTATTTATTCAAATATATGATAGTTAATTGCAAAATAGTTGCAAATGCGACCCAAAGCAAATACGGAATATTCGCATAAACGACCCAGCGCATGTGCGGCCAAATCGCAGTCATTGCCCAAATAAGCGTTCCGAAAACAAGCAAAATATCAATCGCCGCCAGTAAATTATTTTTGAGACCGAATTGAATTGGCGTAAAAGCAAAGTTGAAAATAAGATTGAGCGCAAAAGGCAAAGCTACAATCCACGGAATTTGCTTGGTGAATGTTTTGTAAAACACCGCGCCAAAAGAGACCGCAATAATCGCATATAAAACCGTCCACACCGGCCCAAAAAGCCAGCTCGGCGGCGACCATGAGGGTTTGATAAGTTGCGAATACCAGTTGTATGTGTTCATAGGCAGCACTTAATTTATTTTTGTTTCAATTATCTTTTTAAATTTCTTTTCTAACTCTAGTCTTATTTCTTCACCAACTTCCTCATAAATCTTGATCAAATCCTCAAATGTCCCAGCCCCACCAAAATAATCCCAAAAATCTTTTCCAATGAGGAAGTCATTACCTTTATCGAAAAATTTAATACATGTCCATCGTTGGTATTCTTGCGGGGCATAAGGATTATATGTGTTGATTTTTATCAACAGCCTCCTCAATCGCAGATTTAAGCGTAATATCCACTATTGACGACAAGCCACACTCGACACATTTTTTAGCAGTATATAATTCATCATCATTTAGTTTTCTGCCAATTCTTCTAATGGCATCATTTTGCAAATCTTCAATCGTTATTGGATATATTACTTGTATATTTTCTTGAGTTTCCATATTTTTTTATTTTTTAATTACCTTCGCAAAACCAGAATTATACTCAACCAACTTTTCCCAATTAATTTTTCCATCATCACAAAACTTCTGTGAAAACTCCAGTGTGAGTTTGTTTATTATTTGAGCATAATTCTCAGTGAATTCCTCATTTTTCTCTCTTGCTTCGTAACCAATCGGTTCAACGATATTTATGTATAATTTTTCATCCCCAGAAATAAGCTCCCAAAACTGTTGCCCACATAATTTTAAATAACCACCCTTGTCCGGTTTATTGTCCTTACCAAAACAACACCCATTTACTGCAATGACTTTTTTGCCAGTTTTTGCTCGCATCAATTTTTTTGCACTTGCAAAATTAATATTAAGCTGGCGGATTTGACTTGAATTGCCCCAATTCCAGCCCGCTTTGATTTCAACAACATAAATTACTTCGTCTTTTTCAAATTCTAGATCGATACCTGTTAATTCTGATTTTTTTGCTCCATATACTTTGTCGCAAACAAAAATAGCCAGACCCTCGATAAAATCACCAAATAATGTTTCCTCTTGAGATTGCAGAAAAGCATCCAAAAATCCCTTGATTAAATCCTGAGCCGTCAAAACATTCTTGGCCCTGAAGAGGTAGGGATTTTTCTGTTTCAGAATCTTGAGCAAATCAACTTTGTTTTGCACATAATTTAGCCTCCTTTGATGAAAAATCGAAATATGTTTTTCTACATATTTATAAATTTCTTGTAAGTTAAATTTTTTCATACAGCGATTTTGCTATGGCTGAATAAAGACGATTCTTTTTGCGCAACTTTTTCTTTAGCCATCTCAACATACTCTGGCATTATATCAATACCAATAGAATTACGCCCCATCCTTTGTGATACTCCCGAAGTAGTTCCAGAACCCAGAAATGGATCTAAAACCCAATCGTTTGCTTGAGTAAATAATTTGATAAACCATTCCGGCAATTCTTCTGGAAAAGTTGCACTGTGATTTTTGTTGTTACAAACGGTCGCGAATTGCAAAACATTATTAGGATACACCATGCTCCGCTCCAACCAGTTAGAGATGTTTTTGCCAAACCCGCTACCGCTTTTAGAATTATCTCGTATTTTGTCTGTCTCGCTTAGATTTTTTAGTCGACCGTTCGCCCAATCACCAACTGGTACCATTACTGCCTCTTGATACATATTAAAATCGCGTGTCTTATTGAATTGCAATACTCGTTCCCACGAGTCGCGAAAACGATTTGGCCATTTACCAGGATAACTATTTTTTTTATGCCAGATAAATTCTTCCGTCCACAGCCACCCCTGTTTACGCAATGCCAAAATAAGCTCAAGTACATAGGTACTACGCTCACCATTTTCTGCTTTTTCTTTGATGTTTAGAATAAAGGTGCCAGTCGGTTTTAATACGCGTAATAATTGCTCGCTGACGGGTAAAAACCACTCAACATATTCTTCAGTGCTAATACCGCCATAGGTTTTTTTTCTTCTGTCTGCATAAGGTGGTGAAGTAACAATCAAATCAATCAAATTATCGTTAATTTTTTTAAGCACTTCACGCGAATCGCCAAGCAGTATTTTTGTTGTTACATTACGCATGGTTTTATTTTAACATTTTTTACTCCACTGGACACGCCCTCCAGATTTATCCGCCTTTTTATACCCCTAACAATAGCGAATTTTAGCTGTTTTGTAAAACAAAAAGAAATCTTGTTTTTGTCATGTAATTATACTATAATAAACAAGAAGCAATTTAACATTTGAATAAAATGAAATAGGCCGCAGGGCTCCGCAGTAGCTCAATGGTAGAGCAGCTCCCTGTTAAGGAGTTGGTTGTAGGTTCGAATCCTACCTGCGGAGCTTTGGAGCTTATTTAGAATTATCGCTTATCTCTTTTTTGATTTCTTTCAAGTCCTCTTTTATTTCTTTGAGAATTGAGGTTTCTTGTTTTATTTCTTCTTCGGTTTTTTCGTCCGTTCTTTTTTCCGCTTTTATGCCAGAAATTATTATCTCGCTGCCGACGAAGAAGGAAACAAAAAGGCCGATAAGCAGAAGAAGGACGACGCCTAAGACGGCCGAAGTAAAGCCGCCTATGCCGAGCGTGTCGGCAATCATCCACACTCCCCTCCACAAAAGAATAATGCCAATACTGCCAATGAGCGCGTACAAAATAGGATAACGGCTCAACCGCATCCTTATTTTATTTTCCAATTTGTCAAAAAATTTTATTAACCGCATATTATTTTAATAGCTTTCCAGTTCCCTTATTTTCTCGTGCTGGCGGATTTTTTCCACCGCCTTCGCCTCAATTTGCCTAATACGCTCTCTGGTGACGCCAAACTCATTACCGACCTCTTCAAGAGTGCGGGTGATGCCGTCTTTCAAACCGAAACGCATTGCCAGAATCTTCTGCTCCTTCGGACTCAAGTCAGAAATTATTTCTCTTATCTGGTCACCTAAAAGTTGAAGCGACGCCTGCTGGTCAGGCGAAGGAATTTTATCCTCTTTTACAAACTCTCCCAAAGTTGAATTTTCATCTTCGCTTCCAACGGGTGCCTCTAAAGAAACAGTATCTTGGTCTATTTTTTGAATATGATATATTTTTTCCACTTCCATATTCATCTCTGAAGCAATTTCTTCCGGCAAGGGGTCTCTCCCTAAATCCTGCGCCAGACGCTTCAAAACCTGCTTGTATTTCGTGATGGTCTCAACCATGTGCACTGGAATCCTAATAGTGCGCGCTTGGTCAGCAATGGCGCGAGTGACGGCCTGCCTAATCCACCATGTGGCATAAGTGGAAAATTTATATCCCCTTCTCCAATCAAATTTTTCAGTTGCCCGGAAAAGCCCGAAGTTCCCCTCTTGAATAAGATCCAGAAGCGTCAAATCCGGACTTCTGCCCACGTATTTTTTCGCGATGGAAACAACGAGACGCAGGTTCGCTTTAATCAGAAGATTTTTCGCCTCCTCGTCGCCTTTTTCAATTCTTTTCGCCAGCTCTTTTTCCTCATCGGCTTTGATAAGTGGGATTTTTCCTATTTCTTTCAGATATGTTTGCACGGCATCTGTGGTTGTATGGTCCAGCCCGGCATCCATTTTTTTGCTAACTTTTTCGTCAACTAAAGAGATGAGTTCTTTTCCTTCCAAAACGTCTATGCCCGCTTCCTGAAACTTCACATAAAGGTCGTCCAAAAACATCACATCTTCTTCTATATGAGGAAATTCCTTCAATATTTCGGCATATGTGACAAAACCGCGCATCCGCCCTTTTTCCATAAGAACCGCTACTTTGTCTTTTATAGCCGATTGTTTCCGCCCTAGGCGGATAAGTTTTGGGCTAGCTTTCTTTTTTAGCCTTGGCTTTGACATATTTTTTTTCTTCTTTTTTTTTGCTTTTTTTGCCATATTATTTATTATTTAAAATTGTTTAATTTTTTATTAAGCTCGTTAAGCTCGTTTAAATATTTTTTTAAATTCTCCTCATCATTGGATGATTCCGCTTTTCTGATTAAAGCGGACGCCCTTTCTCTTTCCAATATTATTTCCTCTTTTCCCACGTCACGGGATAAATTTTTCAATTCCTCTTCCAAATCGTCCACTCCGCTGTAAAAAAGTTCCGCTTCAAAAACAAGTTTCTTTTCTTCTTCGCTTAACTCTTTGCTTTTGTTTTCTTCTCTCCATAAAACCAATCCCCTCAAACGGTCTTTTAAAAATTCCAGCCGGGTTCTTGGTTTTTCTTTTGTTGATGCCATCTCTTCAATAAAATTAATTTCCAACAACTTTGTTTTTTTAAGTTCATCCCAGATTGGCTCTTCTTTCATATTTAGCATTCTCGCTATCTTTCCCACCCAATGCGCTTTTTCCATTTCGCTCTGGATAAGAGCCACATACGGGAGAACGGCGCTTTCTATTTTCTTTTTCAACTCTCTTGAATCCGTTATTTTTTCCGCAAGTGATTCCAGATAAAATTCTATGATATTTTTCGCACTCTCCGTGGCTTTCCGCCACGCTTCCGGATTTTCCTTGACGGCATCCGCGGGATCTTTGTTTACCCCGACCGAAGTGTCGGGGCCCGACATAACTGATATGGCTCTCACCTCAAATCCGTCCGCCAACGCCATATCTATTCCTCTCTTTGAAGCCGAGAAGCCGGCCTCGTCTTTGTCAAAACACATCAAAAGATTATTGGTCAAGCGTTTGATAATTGTAAGATGTTCGGAGGTAAGCGCCGTACCGGAAACCGCCACCGCGTTTTTGACCCCCGCCTGATGCGACATTATCACATCCATCTGACCCTCCATTAAAATGCATCCGTCTTTTTTTCTTATTTCCGTTTTTGCCTTGTCAAAGCCGTAAAGAATTTTTGACTTGTCGTACAAAATTGTTTGGGGAGTATTAATATATTTCCCCATGCCGTCGTCTTTGCCAAAAATTCTTCCGGAAAAACCGACTGTCTGCCCCGCGGAATTACTCAATGGAAACATTATGCGCGAGCGAAATCTGTCATAATAAGCTGATGACTGACTACTGGATACTGACGACTTTTTCACAACCATTCCCGCTTTTTCCATTTCTGCATCAGAATAATTTTTATTTTTTAAAAAGCTGTGCAAATTCCTCCACCCATCCGGCGCGAATCCGATTCCGAATTCTTTCGCCGTCTCTCCTTTTACTCCTCTTTCTTTTAAATAATTTATTACCGCTTCGCTTTTTTTTAGTTCGCTTTCGTAAAATTTTTTTGAATCTTCCAAAAGATTCAAAAGTTGGGAACGCTCGCTTGTTTGCTCTCGACTCACCGGCGTGAGTTCCACTCCGGCGCGGGATGCCAGAATTTTCAGCGCGTCGTAAAATTCCACGCCCTCCATCTCCATCACGAAGCTGAACATATCCCCGCCCCGGTTGCAACCGAAGCAATGCCACGAATCCCTCGTTGGAGAAACAAAAAACGACGGAGTTTTTTCTTTATGAAAAGGACAATTCGCCTTAAAGTTGATGCCGGCCTTCTGAAGCTTTAGGTAGCCGGATACCACATCAACGATATTAAGCCGACCCTTTATTTGTTCTACTGAAGATGACATATTAAACCCCCTCAATCCCCCTTATCAGGGGGAGACAACCCCCTAAAACCCCCTTTGTCCCCCTTATCAGGGGGAAGTTTTTTTGATTTTTTATTTCCTTTTCCAATTGATTTATTACGTTTTTTATATTCAACATTATTTCGTTGTTTGAATAGCGTATAACTTTTATTCCAAATTTATCCAATCTCTCTGACCTTAATTTATCATATTCTTTTTCTCTTTTATGATAATCCCCGTCCACCTCGATAACCAGCATCAATTCGGCGCAATAAAAGTCAGCAATAAAATTGTCCAACGGTTTCTGGCGAAGAAATTTGTAATTTTTAAGTTGCCTATCCTTTAAAACTTCATTCCATAGTTTATCTTCTGCTTCAGTTTTATTTTTTCTGTTTTCTCTGGCTTCTTCAACCAACTTCGGATTGTAAGGAATGTATAATCTTTTCATATTTTAACCCCCTTATCAGGGGGAAGTTTTTTCTCTTCCTCCCCTGACAAGGGGAGGTTAGGAGGGGTTTTGGGTGGGTTTTACTCTTCTATCTTTTCCTCTTCTTCCTTTTCTTTTTTGGCGAAGTCCTTGCGGAAACCCGTGCCGGCTGGAATTATTCTGCCAATAATGACATTTTCCTTGAGGCCAAGCAATTTGTCTTCCGCCCCTTCAATGGCGCCTCTAACTAAAACTTTTACCGTGTTTTGGAACGAAGCGGCGGAAAGGAAGCTAGGCGCGGAAAGAGCCACTTCGCTTATTCTCTTCACGAGCGGAATCGCTTTTATCTCATCTCCCCCTTTTTCTTTTATTCTCTTATTCATTTCATCAAGTTCCGACTTGGCGATAACTTCCCCTTTGTTAAAATCTGAAGAGCCATGGTCTTTTATTTTATATCTTGAAAACATCTGTCTGGCGATAACTTCCACATGCTTGTCGTTTATGGACGCTCCCTGCATAGAATAAACTTTACTTGCTTCGTTCAAGATGTAATTTTGCGCTGCCTCCTTTCCTGCAATGGCAAAAAAACTATCAATATCATAGGCGCCGTCGGTCAAAGAATCTCCTTTTTTAATTTCATCTCCTTTTTTAACAATCAAATGCCTGCCGAAAGGAATTAGATATTCTTTTTTGCCTGCCCGGCCTGGGCCTTTTTCCCCTTTTTCGTCGCCAACCAAAGTGACAACTTTTTCGTTTCCTTTGCTCTCTATGTCAATTACCTTGCCGCCTATCTCGCTAAGAACCGCTGGATTGGCCGGAGTTCTTAATTCAAAAATTTCTTCAACGCGGGGAAGACCCAAAGTGATGTCGCCTCCCGAAGAGATGCCTCCGGTGTGGAAAGTTCTCATGGTGAGCTGGGTGCCCGGTTCGCCGATTGACTGCGCCGCCACGATGCCAACTGCCTCTCCTATTTTAACGGGAGTATTATGACCGAGGTCGTAGCCGTAGCATTTCTGGCAAATTCCCTTGACTGACTGGCAAGTGAGCGGAGAATAAATATAAACCTCCTCCACGCTTGAATCATCAATTTTTCTCGCATCCTCGGCATTCAAAAGATGGCCCTTTTTGAAACCAGCCGCTTCAGCCGCCAAAATTCTTCCCGTAATTCTCGCGGATAATTTTTTGTTGTAATCCTGAAGATCTTTTTTTCCGACTCTCACTCCTTTTTTCTCTCCGCAATCTTCCTCTGTAATAATCACATCTTGAGCGACATCAACCAAGCGTCTGGTGAGATATCCCGCCTTCGCTGTTTTAAGAGCCGTGTCCGCCTCTCCTTTTCTCGCGCCGTGGGTGGTAATGAAGTATTCCAAAACACTCAACCCCTCTTTGTAGCTTGAAATAACGGGAAACTCAATAATCTTTCCAGCTGGATTAACCATCAAGCCCTTCATTCCAGACATCTGCGCCACCTGCAACCAGCTGCCGCGGGAAGCGGAAGAAACCATCTGAAAAACAGAACTCTCGGGGTCAAGCGCTCCCGGAACAAGTCCTTCAATTTTATTTTTTGCCTCTTCCCAAATTTCTATAACTTTGTCGTATGCTTCTTCTTTTGTGATTAGCCCTTTCTTATATTGCTCATCTGTTTTTTTGGCTTCTTTGGTTGCTTCTTCTATAATTCCTTTCTTTTCTTTCGGCACCACGAGGTCATTAATACCCCAGCTGATTCCGGATTTGGTGGAATATTCAAAACCGAATTTTTTTATCTTGTCCAAAACATCCGGCGTGGCATCGGTTCCGTATTTTTCCATAATCCGGCTCACAATTTTTGCCAGCGGTTTTTTGCCGAGCTCTTCGTTCACGAAGGGAAAATCAGACGGGAGCACGCTGTTGAAAAGAAGACGGCCTACGGTCGTTTCAAAAACTTTCTGGTCAAACGTTTTATATTTCGGAGTATCGGTCGCCAAGACCTTTATCTTGGCCCGCAGGTTAACATATCCGAAATCGTACGCCAAAATCGCTTCGTTCGGTGAAGAAAATATTTTACCTTCGCCTTCCACTCCGTCTTTTGTTTTTGTCATCCAAAAACAGCCAATGACCATATCTTGCGTCGGCTGAGTTATCGGTTCTCCGCTACCCGGCTTCAAAAGATTTTTTACGGAAGCCATAATTTCTTTCGCTTCTCTCTGCGCCTCATTACTCAACGGAACATGCACGGCCATCTGGTCGCCGTCAAAGTCGGCGTTAAAGGCGGAACACACCAAAGGATGGACCTGAATAGCATTCCCTTCTATAAGAATCGGTTGGAATGCCTGCACGCCAAGGCGGTGCAAAGTCGGCGCGCGGTTAAGCAAAACATATTTGTCTTTTATTATTTCTTCAAGAATGGCCCACACCTCCGGCGTTTTATCGTCTATGAGGCGATTGGCTCCCCTGATGTTGTATGCCATTTCTCTTTGGATTAATTTTGAAACGACAAACGGCCGGAAAAGCTCCAACGCCATGTGCTTCGGCAACCCGCACTGATGCATTTTGAGGTCGGGGCCGACAACGATTACCGAACGTCCGGAATAATCCACGCGCTTGCCCAAAAGATTCTGCCTGAATCTTCCCTGCTTTCCTTTGAGCATGTCTGCCAGTGATTTAAGCGGCCTTCTCTGCGCCTGCGAAAGCGCGATATTCTGCCCGTGCCTGATAGAGTTGTCTATGAGCGCGTCAACGGCTTCCTGCAAAATTCTTTTTTCATTTCTGCAAATAACCTCCGGCGCCCTGATTTCAATAAGCTTCTTCAAGCGGTTGTTTCTGTTTATCACCCGGCGATAAAGGTCGTTCAAGTCGGAAGTGGCGTGGCGTCCGCCGTCCAAGGCGACCATCGGCCGAAGGGCCGGCGGTATCACCGGGATAACGGATAAAAACATCCATTCCGGTCTCACCCCCGCTCTTTTCATTGATTTAAAAATATTCAGCTTGTTTCCCAGTTTTATTTGCTCCTGGGCCGAAGCGTCATCAATTCTGTTTTCTATGGCTTTTATTTCCTCGTCAAGATTCATCCCCTTAAAAATATTATGGATTGCCTCCGCTCCGATACCCGCTTCAAAAACCTCGCCATATTTCATGCTCATATGATAATATTCGGTCTCCCCGAGAACTTTATACAAACTGATTGCTCCAATTTCCGCTTTTGTTTTTTGCATCGCGTCTTTTAGATTATCCTTTCCTTCTTTGCCTTCAGCGTTTTTTGATTTTGATTTGTATTCCGATTCCAGATTTTTGATAACGGCGTTTTTGGCGCTTTCGTTCACTTTGGTGATTATGTAGCTGTTGAAATAAACGACACGCTCAATTTCCGTGAGAGGCGTTCCCAACAAAGTTCCTATTCTTGACGGGATGCCTCTTAAAAACCAAATATGGGAAACCGGAACGGCTAAGGCGATATGCCCCATTCTTTCCCTTCTCACGATGGAGCGTGTCACTTCCACGCCGCACTTTTCGCAGATAATACCCTTGTATCTCACGCGGCGGTATTTTCCGCAGTAGCATTCAAAGTCTTTTTCCGGTCCGAAAATTTTCTCGCAGAAAAGGCCGTTCCTTTCGGAACGCTGGGTTCTATAGTTTATCGTTTCCGGTTTGGTAATCTCGCCGTGAGACCATGACAAAATTTTCTCGGGTGAAGCGAGTTTTAACACTATTGATTTAAAATCAGTAACTTTAATTTCCATATTTTTTATTTTCGCTGATTTTAAGCCCCTTTAGTTCTATGTCCAACGCCAACCCGCGCAATTCATTCAGTAAAACATGGAAAGAGGCGGGAAGATTAGGGCTCTTAAATTCCTCGCCGCGAATGATTGATTCGTACGCCGCCGCTCTTCCAAAAATATCGTCTGATTTTATGGTGAGCATTTCCTGAAGAGTATGAGCAGCGCCGTGGCCTTCCAGCGCCCAGACCTCCATTTCTCCGAATCTCTGACCTCCACCCTGCGCTTTTCCTCCAAGCGGCTGCTGGGTAATTAAAGAATACGGGCCGATTGACCTCATATGAATTTTGTCTTCCACCATGTGGTCAAGCTTCATCATGTAAATTTTTCCAACCGTGATTTCTTGGTCAAACATTTCGCCTGTTCGGCCGTCACGCATCTTCACTTTCCCGCTTTCCGGCAATCCCGCCTTTTTCAATTCTTCCCTGATTTCATCTTCGGTCGCTCCGGAAAACGCGGGGCAGATCGCCTGATATCCGAGCTTGTCGGCCGCCCAACCCAAATGGGTTTCCAAAATTTGTCCCAAGTTCATTCGAGAAGCCACACCCAAAGGATTCAAAATAATATCAACAGGGGTCCCATCTTCTAAATAAGGCATTTCTTCAACCGGAAGAATTTTGGAAATAACGCCTTTGTTTCCGTGCCTGCCGGCCAGTTTGTCTCCAACGGAAACTTTTCTTAATTGCGCCATTTCAACTTCTATTTTCCTTATAATTCCCGGTTCAAGTTTGTCGCCCTTGTCCCTTGAAAAAATCTTCACTCTTATTATTCTCCCCTGCTTGCCATGTTCCAAGCGCATGGAAGTGTCTTTTACGTCTCTCGCCTTTTCTCCAAAAATAGAACGTAAAAGGCGCTCCTCTGGCGTAAGTTCCGTTTCTCCTTTTGGCGTGATTTTCCCGACAAGAATATCGCCCGACCTCACTTCGGCTCCGACTCTCACTATTCCTTCCTCGTCAAGATTTTTTAATTTTTCTTCGCCGACATTCGAAATGTCGCAGGTGTTTATTTCCGGCCCAAGCTTGGTATCACGCACGTTGACCGAATAATTTTCAATATGAACGGAAGAAAAACTTTCATCCTTGACCAAGCGGTCGGAAAGAATGATGGCGTCTTCAAAGTTCGCTCCGCCCCACGAGAGAAAAGCGACTAAAACATTCTGGCCTAAAGAAAGCTGGCCTCTATCGCTTGAAAAATTGTCCGCCAAATAATCCCCTTTGGAAACTTTATCGCCGACATTGACCGCCGGCCTCTGATGCACCGTGGTAAAAGCGTTGGAGCGGGTGTAATTTATGAGTTCGTAAGTTTTCTTTTTTCCTTTTTTGTCTTTAATTGTAATTTTTGAAGCGTCAACTCCTTCCACTATGCCGTCTTCTTCCGCAAGAATAAGCCGTCCTGAATCATTCGCCGCTTTTCCTTCCAATCCCGTGGCCACAAGCGGTTTTTGCGGAAGAATGCAGGGAACCGCCTGCCTTTGCATATTGGAACCCATAAGCGCTCTCGTGGCGTCGTCATGGTCAAGAAAAGGAATCAAGCTTGTCGCCATGGAAAACGCCTGATTTAGAACCACATCAATGAAATCAACTTTTTCTCTGGCAATTAATCCCGGCTGGGAATTGACCCTGGCCTCAACTTCCCTATCCAAAATATTTCCAGTCCTTTGATCGTAATTGATTCCCGCATGGGCAATATTGTATTTCGTCTCATCAAGAGCATTCAGATAAACTATTTCATTCGTAATTTTTCCGTTAACAACTTTTTTGTAAGGCGTTTCCATGATGCCGTATTCGTTGAGGCGGGCATGCACCGCCAAATGAACAACCAAACCGATATTCGGACCTTCCGGTGTTTGGATGGGACAAATTCTTCCGTAGTGCGAAGAGTGCACGTCGCGCACTTCAAAACCGGCGCGCTCTCTGGTGAGGCCGCTAGGGCCCAGGGCGGAAAGCCGTCTTAAATGCTCCAGTTCGTCCAAAATATTTTTCTGGCTCATGAATTGCGAAAGTTGGTGGGTGGCAAAAAATTCTTTCAACACGGCCATAATAGGCCTGTTGTTGACAAGCTGGGCGGGGGTGAGAGTGGCGGAATCTAAGGTAGACATTCTGTCCTGAATGTTTTTTCTGGTTCTTGCCATTCCCACCCGAAGCCGCTGTTGGAGAAGTTCTCCCACTCCCCTCACGCGCCTGCTGCCAAGGTGGTCTATGTCGTCCTCTTCCGCGCCAGGCGTATTATTTAAATCAATGACTTTTGAAATTATTGCTGTGAGGTCGCTCAAGGTTATCGTCTTTGGTGCTGATTTTATGTCGTCCAAAGACAGACCGAGGCGGTGATTTAATCTGTATCTTCCAACTGAAGAAAGGTCATAGCGAAGAGGGCTGAACATGGCGTCCAGATATTCTTTCGCGCTTTCAAAGCTCGCCGGCTCTCCGGGCCTAAGACGATTGTATACTTCCATATACGCCTCTTCTGTTGTTTTTGCTGAATCTTTTTGAAGTGTTTTTTTAATATAAGAAATTTCTCCGTTGTCTATTTTATGAAAGGCGTCTTCAATCTCTTTTGCCGATTCCGCTCCAAACACCCTCAAGAGCGAAGAGATGGGCACTTTTCTTTTTCTGTCTATCCTTGCGTAAATAACGCCGTCTGATTCCGTTTGTATTTCTATCCACGCTCCGCGGCTGGGAATTATTTTCGCTCCGAAATATTTTTCTCCCTTTGATTCTTCGGCTATAAAGTAGGCGCCGAAAGAACGCGCTAATTGCGGAACAACAACTCTTTCCACTCCGTTGATGATAAAGGTGCCGCGCGGAGTCATCGCCGGCATATCGGAAATAAAAATTTCTTGTTCTTTCGCGTATTTAAATTCTTTGTTGGTGAGTTTAACTTTTATCTTCAAAGGGGCATCAAAAGTGAGGTTGTTTATTTTGCAATAATGTTCGCCATACTTCGGTTCGCCCACCGAAGATTCCAAAAAATCCAAAACAAATTCTTTTTCGGTATAATCAAGAATTGGAAAAAATTCTTCAAAAATTTCCTTCAATCCCATTTTTAAAAACCAATTAAAAGAATCAAGCTGGATTGCGACCAGATTGGGAAGAGCGACAGATGACTCCTTGTGTTTAGAAAAATATTTTTTTTGCATGAAGCGAAAAACGCAAAAAATAACCTCCCTCCGTTATTATCTTAAGAGGTAACTTCTTATTGTTTCGGTTAATTATTCAAAACTTTATACCCTGACACAAAATATAGATTCTAATAATACCACTGGAATCGCCTTAACTCAATCTTCACTGTTGACCCCGTCATTCGCGAATGACAAGGGGTTGATAACTACTATACACGACCCCTGTAATAACTGTCAAGAGCCTTCTTGAATGCCTGGTCGGCGAGGACGGAACAGTGGACTTTTTGCGGCGGCAGGCCGTGCAGGCGGGTGATAATATCTTTCGGCGTTACTTTCAACGCGTCTTTGATTTTCATCCCGCCTTTCTCCGTAACCATCACCGAAAACATGGAAGTGGCGGCGATTGCCGAAGCGCATCCCCATGTTTGCCATTTGAATTTTTTCACGCGTTCCATTTTTTTATCTATCTTGAGCCATACCTTCATTACGTCTCCGCAGACGACGCTTCCCGCCTCACCATAAGCGTCAAACTCGCCCTTTTTCGGCTCTTTCCCCAAAAAATTCTTCGGGCGCAAAAAATGCTCTTTAACTTTGT
>Ga0265296_1000201_pt1 | contig 109892 bp, 111 predicted proteins | sample MunlanPumphouse1_FD_189073 | JGI IMG/M metagenome (GOLD analysis project Ga0265296, IMG submission 189073) | Groundwater microbial communities from a municipal landfill in Southern Ontario, Canada - Pumphouse #1 | ecosystem: Environmental > Aquatic > Deep subsurface > Groundwater | place...
TTCGAGTCGTGCCTATGCGGTGCGGACGCCGGAAACGCCGATGTTCCTCGACGCCTGGCTGGCCGACGACGATCTGATCGGCGGGGTTGCCCCGCGCCTCGGCGGTCAATGGCTCAAGGTGGTGGCGGTGCGCGGCCTGCCGTCGGCGACCCGGCCGGGCCTGCTGGATGCGCTGGGCACCCTTCCGTTCGAATACCGATGGACAGCGCGCTGGCTGGGTCTCGACAAGGTCGAGGCCGAGACGGAGATCGTGAAGCTGCGCAAGCGCTGGTTCGCCAAGCGCAAGGGGATGGGTGCCCTGCTGCGGGAAGCCATCACCAGGGAAGAGGTCCCTCTCATCGACACCGACGCAGTCTCCAAGACGGAGGAATGCGACGGGGCGCTGGAGGCGCTGGGTGCCGAGGCCTGCGCTTACGGCTATCTGACCATGACCGTCAGCGTCCTCGACGAGACCGAGGAGGGCGCGGCGGCCAAGGCCCGGGCCATTGAAGGTGCGCTCAATGCGCAGGGACTGGTGGCGCGGGTCGAGGACCTCAACGCCGTCGAGGCCTGGCTCGGATCGCTCCCGGGCGAGGGCTATGCCGACGTTCGCAGGCCTTTGGTCTCGACGCTGAACCTGGCGGACCTGCTGCCGGTATCCGCCGTCTGGGCCGGACCCTCGGGAGACGCCTGCCTGGACGGGCCGCCCCTGGCCACGGCGCGGACCACGGGGTCGACGCCGTTCCGGATGGCGCTGCACGTCGGCGACGTCGGCCATACCATGGTCGTGGGCCCGACCGGGTCGGGCAAGAGCGCGCTGCTGTCCTTCCTGGCCCTGCAATGGTTTCGATATCCGGACGCCCGGGTGGTCTTCTTCGACAAGGGGCGGTCGGCCCGGGCCGCAACCCTGGCGGTCGGCGGGTGCTGGCGCGCGCTCGAGCCGGGTGCGCGGTTCTCGCTCCAGCCTCTGGCGCGGATCGACCGCGAGCCGGAGCGGGCCTGGGCGGCCGAATGGATCTGCGAGGCGGTGAGACTGGCGGGTCTGGAGCTCGTGCCACGGGTGCGGGAAGAAGTCTGGGCGGCCCTGTCGGGCCTGGCCCAGGCCCCGGTCGAGCAAAGGACCCTGACGCTGTTCTGCGCCCTGGTGCAGCACAAGGCGGTGGCGGCTGCATTGGAGCCGCTGACGCTCAAGGGGCCGCACGGGGCCTTGCTGGACGGACAGGCTGAGAGGCTCGAGCCGTCACGCTTCGATACCTTCGAGCTCGAGAACCTGATGGCCACGCCCTCCGCCGTGGCCCCGGTGCTCTCGGCCCTGTTCCATGAACTGGAGCAGACCTTCGACGGACGGCCGACCCTGCTGATCCTCGACGAGGCCTGGCTCTTCCTGGGAGAAACCGGATTCGCGGCGCGCATCCGCGAATGGCTCAAGACGCTGCGCAAGAAGCGGGTAGCTGTGGTGTTCGCCACCCAGAGCCTGGACGACGTCGTCTCGTCGACGATCGCGGCCAGTCTGATCGAGAGCTGTCCGACCCAGGTCTTCCTGCCCAATACACGGGCCATGGAGCCGGGGTCAGCGGAGCTCTATCGCCGCTTCGGGCTCAATGCGAGACAGCTGGAGCTGATCGCCTTCGCCACGCCCAAGCGCGCCTACTATTGGTGCCAGCCGCGCGGACGCCGGCTGATCGACCTGCGCCTGACCGGCGTGGCCCTGGCCCTCTGCGGCTCCGGCTCGCCGCAGGACCAGACCCTCATCGACACAGTCCTCGAAACGACGCCGCTGGACGGCTTCGCCCGTGAATTCCTCAAAGCCAAGGGAGTGCAGAATGTTGATTCCGTCTTCGATAGCTTCGCGCCGGCCATCGCTGCCGAATAGGCCCCTCCGCGCGATCGCGGCAGCCCTTCTGGGGCTGGGACTGGTCGGGGCACCGAGCGTCGCGCCGGCGCAGCAGGTGGTGTTCGACCCAAGGAACCATCTGGAGAATGCGCTTCAGGCGGCGCGCCAGCTGGAGAGCCTTGCCAACGAGGCGCGCAGCTTGGCGGCCTCGCCCTACAGCCATCTGACCGAAAACAGCCGGTCGCTGCGGGACATGGCCGAGCTGGCGCGCACGGCGCGCGGCGCGGCCTCGACGGTCAGTGGTCTGGAGCAGCAGTTCCGCAGTCTCTATCCGGAGGACGTCTCCGGGGCGGACCTGCTGGACCTGATCGAGCAGGGCCAGGCCCGGACCGTCCATGCCCGGCGCACGGCCGAGGATGTGGCGCGCGCCGCCGCCGAGCTGGAACGCCTGGGGCAGGGCAGGGACCGGCGGCTGTCCGGCGCGCTAGCCGCCAGCCAGTCGGCCACGGGCCAGACCGCCGCGATCCAGTCGACCAACCAGTTGCTGGCCGTCCTGGCCGAGGACCTGGCGGCGCTGCGCACCATCACCCTGGCGCAGTCGCGGCTGGTGGCCGATGCGGCCGCACGCGAAGCCGCGCAGGAAGCCTCAGGTCAGGCCGCGCGTCGGCAGCGCTGGAACGGGCCTGCGACCGCCACGGCACCGTCGGCCCCGCGCTTCGACCCCTTCTCCCACGCGGCGGACTGAGGAAGATCCAGGATGACCGTCGGCGTCGAAACCCCGAACGAGTTGATGGTGGTGTTCTCCAACACCGTCTCTGCGGGCTTCGATGCCCTGCAGGGATCGGTGAATGGCGTGTTCGGCCTGATGATCGCGCTCGTGGTCGCGCTGACCGGCATCCAGTGGGCCTTGTCGTCCAACCGTGAGGTCCTGGCGTCCGGCTTCATGAAGATCCTTCTGATCGGCGTCTTCGCCTGGCTGATCAACGACTGGCAGAGGCTGTCCGAGACGATCTACGCCGGCTTCATCGAGCTGGGACTGACAGCGGGCGGCGGCTCCTTGGTCCGCGAGGAATTCCTCAACCCCGGCGCGGTGCTGGCCCAGGGCTGGGAGATCGTGAAGGCGCTGGGCGAGACGCCTGCCCCGGTCGACGATCCGCTGGATGTGGTCGGCAACATCACCGACGCCCTCATCCTGGGCCTGGCCATGATCGGCATCATGCTGGCCTTCGCCGTCCTGGCCCTGCAGATCATCGTCGCCCTGCTGGAGTTCAAGATCGTCACCCTGGGTGGTTTCGTGCTCCTGCCCTTCGGGATCTGGAGCAAGTCCGCCTTCCTGGCGGAGCGGCCGCTCGGCTATGTCGTCTCCTCCGGGCTGAAGGTCCTGGCCCTGGCGATCGTGGTCTCGGGCGCGCGGACGATCTTCGACCAGCTGCAGCCATCGGCCAATCCCGACATCTACGAGGCGCTGAGCATACTGGTCGCGGCCCTCCTGCTGGCCATGCTGGCGATATTCATTCCGAACCTCGCCTCGGCCCTGGTGACGGGCGGGCCCGCCCTCGGCGCAGGCGCGGCCGTGACCGGAGCCCTCGCTGTCGGCGGGGCGACGGTGGCCGCCGGTGCCGGACTGGCGGCGGTCGCCGTAGCCGGGGCGAAAGGGGCCGGTCCGGCACGCGCCGCGGCGGGGGCCGGGGCGGGACGTCCGCCGACGACCGGGCCGAAGCCGACGCCGACGCCGACGCCACCGAAGACAACTCCGCCGACGGCTGGAAGTCGTGGTGCCGTGTCCACGGCACCGATGCCGTCCAACGACAACCGGACGCCGCGCGGGGCCGGTCGGGCCGTTGCCGACAGAGCCAAGAGCGGGAAAGCGGCATCCGGTTCGTCAGGCGCGTCAAAACCGGCGGTGTCCCCTGGCAAGCCGCCACAGCCGGCCACCGCTGGCGCGAGCACTGGATCACCGGCGAAAGGCAGCCGAACGACCGCCAGCACCCCTCCTGCCGCCACCGTTGCGGCCGAGAAGGAAACGGCCTGCCAGGACTTTCACAAGGCGGCGGCCAGGCCGGGAGAAACGACCACCCGGGGGGCCGGCCAGTCGTCCGCCCTGCGCGCCTTCTTCGTCGCCAATGCCGGACGCGGCCTGCTGCCGTCCTCGGAAACGAGCGGCGTGCTGAACCCCAGCCTCAGGACAGAGGAGACCTGAATGCATCCCTTCTTCAAGCCCCGCAGGGTCCTGTCATCGGCACCCGAGGCGACGCCCTACCAGAGGGCGGGCCAGGTCTGGGACGATCGCATGGGGCTGTCGCTGGCCCACGCCCGCAACTGGCGACGCATGGCGCTCGCCAACCTGCTTCTCGCCGGCTTTCTCGGAGCCGGCTGGTGGGTCCAGGCCGAACGTGCCGTGGTCAAACCCTTCGTGGTGGAGGTCTCCGACTGGGGCGAGACCCAGAGGATCACGGCGCTGGACGGGCGATGGGAACCGACCCAGGCGCAGGTGGGCCATGCCCTGGCCGGCTGGATCCGGGACGTAAGGTCCAAGTCCATCGATCCGATCGTGCTGCGGCAGAACTGGCTGCGGGCCTATGACCTGACGAGCCCCAGGGCCGCGAGCTTTCTCAATAGCTGGGCCCAGGCACATGACCCCTTCGCCGAGGTCGGGCGCGAGGCGGTCAATGTCGAGGTGCTGAACGTCGTGCGGCGCTCGGACCGGACCTACGACCTGCAGTGGCGCGAAACCCGCTTCGTCAACGGCCAGCAGGCCGGGAGCGAGCGCTGGCGGGCCCTCATCACCACCACCCGTCAGCCGCCCCGCAACGAGGCGGAGCTGATGAAGAACCCCCTTGGACTGAAGATCGAGGACATCTCATGGACACCCGACGCATCCTGATCCTGGCGGCGAGTGCGACGCTCGCGGCCTGTTCGACCAACCGGGGTGAGATCGCACCTCCGTCGGTCGCCGAAGCCGCCGGTGCGGTCGTGCTCGAGATTGCCGAGCCGCCACCGGTCGAACCCTCGCCGACGGAGGTCCCCTACCTCTCGATCGAAGCCGCCCTGGAGCCGCCCGCTGCAGCTGTCCCGTTACCGGTCGCGAGATCCGCGCCGCCCGGACTGAGCGGCCGACGGGCCATCGCGGCGGCCAATTCGGCGGCGCGCGCCCCTTCGCGCGAGGACGGCTTCGTGGGCGGGGTGCAGATGTTCGCCTGGTCACCGGGCCGGGTGTTCGAAGTCTGGGCTGCGCCGCTGCGGGTCACCACCCTGAGCCTGGGGGCCGGCGAGGTCCTTGTCGCAAAGGCGGCGGGCGACACGGTCCGCTGGCAGATCGGGGAGGCCGTATCAGGGGAGGGGGCGTCGCTGCGGACCCATGTCCTGCTCAAGCCGCTGGAGCGCGGGCTCGAGACCAACCTCGTGCTGACGACGAACAGACGGGTCTATCTCATTGATCTGAGAAGTGGTGCGGCGGACGCCTACAATGCAGCTGTGGCCTGGGACGACGAAATCCTGTCTCCGGTTGTGGGCAACAACGCGCCTTCCGAGCCCGTGGCCAGCCCCGTCGTGGCACTGCCGGAGGGCGAGCTGGATGCCCGCTATCGGATCGTGGCCGGGCGGCGCAAGCCGCGCTGGACCCCCACCTCGGTGTTCAACGACGGCTTGCGAACCTTCATCACCTTTCCGCCCGAGCTGCAGACGGACGAGGCTCCGGTTCTGTTCATCATCGCCCCCGACGGCCAGGCGCAGATGGTCAATTACAGGCAGGCCGGGGGTCTATTCGTGATCGACCGGCTGTTCGACCGGGCCGAGCTGCGGCTTGGGGACCGGCGGCCCCAGGTCGTGCGGATCGTCCGGCAGGGAGGGGTATCATGACGGAGGTCGAAACCGAGGCTGCGGCAGCTGTAACGTCGAAGGCACCGCCACCCCTCATGAGCCGGGCAGCGCGGCCTGCAGCCGTGCGCTTGCGGGGCGGCGTGGTGAAGGCGGTCGTGATCGGGGGAGCCGTGCTGCTCTCAGGCTCTCTCGCCTGGGCCTTCGTGGTCCAGCCGGAAATAAGGGCCGGGGCCCGTGAGAAGATGGCCGAGGACCGGGCCGATGACGGCGGACGCGGAACCGTACGCCCGGCAGAGACGGTGACGGACCAACCGGCCAGCTACGACAAGCTGCCGCCGCCTAGAGGGATGCCCGAAGAGGCTCAGCCGGTAGAGGCAGGAGACGACCTCCGGCCAGTTGAGCCACAGCCGACCTATCGTCCGGCGGCACCACGGTCCTATGAGACCCGGGCAACGGTGCCGCGGCCCGGCGATCTGGCGCGACACTCCGGCCTGTTCTTCAGGGACACGCCCGGAGCGGCCGCTCCGCCAAGGGCGGTGCCCGTCGCCCCGGTCACACAAGAGGTTGGTCGTGGGGACGCTGTCTACAATCCGCACGTCCTGGTCGGGCCGGTGTCGCCCTTCGAGCTCAAGGCCGGGGCCATTGTCCCGGCGGCACTGCTGACGGCGGTGGATACCAGCCGGCAGGGGCCGGTCGTGGCCATGGTCACCCAGAACGTCTTCGACACCGTCACCGGTCGGCATCTGCTCCTGCCCCAGGGCACACGCCTGATCGGGGTGTCAGGTGGTGACGGGGTCTATGGCGAACGGCGGGCTTTCGTGACCTGGGAGCGTCTGATCCTGCCGAATGGCCGGAGCCTTCAGCTGTCGGAAGCCGGGGTTGATGCACAAGGCTCGGTCGGGGTCCGGGGCCAGGTCGACAGGCGCCTGCTGCAGATGTTCGGGGCCGTGCTGGCGTCCGGCGCGGTGACGACGCTCGGCCAGATCGCCCGGGACGACGATCGCAGCGGGTCCGGCTCACTGCTCGGCGACGTCGGGGATGCGGCGGCCATCGAGGGCTCGCGGATCGGCGGGCGTCTGGTCGACCGGGAGCTGGAGGTTCGCCCCTCGATCCGGCTGCGGGCCGGGGCTCCGATCAATGTGCTGATCACACGCGACCTGATCCTGGAGAGCTACCAGTCATGAGCCGGTCCCTGAGATGGCCGACGGTGGCATTGGCGACTGCTGCGCTGCTGGCCGGTGTGGCGACGGCCGCCAACAGCTTGCCGGCCGTGGCCCTGGTCAACGAAAGTCCGAGCCTGCCCAGGGGCGTCTATGCGCGCGTTCCAGGCAAGACGATTGCCTTGGGGGCGGTCGTCGCCATTCCTAAACCGGCGGGATCGCGGGCCTATCTGGGCAGCCTGGGGATGCCTGCCGATGTCCTGTTGCTGAAACGGGTCGCGGCAGTAGGCGGGCAACGGGTCTGCGGGCGCAACCGGACCTTGGAGGGGCCGCGCTGGCGAGTGAAGGCGCGAACGCAGGATCGTCGCGGTGTGAGGCTGTCCGCCTGGCAGGAATGCCGGGTGTTACGGGCGGATGAGGTCTTCCTGCTGGGCGATACGCCGGGAAGCTTCGACAGCCGCTATTTCGGGCCGGTGTCGCGGAGCGAGATCACCGGCGTCTATCGGGAGGTTTTGACATGGTGAGAGCGAGCATTATCGCACTGGCACTGTGCGTGTACGCACCGGCTTCGGCCCAGGAGGTGGATTGGCGGCGCGCGGGTGGCGACCTGTTCGGCGCGCCCGTTGCCGAAGCGGCAGAGGCGACGGTCGAGGACGGGCCTGTTCGCGTGCAGGCTCTGTCCCAACCGTATCAGGAGATCATTGACCAAGCGGCTGCGGAGCATGGCCTCGATCCAAAGTTGCTGCATGCCCTTGTGGCGACGGAGAGCGCCTATCGGCCACGGGCGCTGTCTCCGGCGGGCGCGGGGGGACTGACCCAGCTGATGCCGGCTACGGCCCGCGAGTTGGGCGTGAGGGATCGCTGGGACCCCGAAGAAAATGTAAGAGGCGGTGCGAGATATCTCGCCCAACAGATTGTCCGGTTTGGGGATTTGAGGCTGGCGCTGGCGGCGTTCAACGCCGGCCCGGCCAGGGTGGCGAGGCTTGGAAGGGTGCCCGATATCCGCGAAACGCAGGACTATGTTCGATCCGTCCTGGATTGTTACCTGGCGCTGGCGGCAGGACGGTCCGTGACGAACGCCGTGCAATGCAGGCCGCTGGAGAGCGGATCGTGACGGGGTTTCCGGACATGAGCCCCGGCGAGTTGCTGACGCGTGCCGAGGCCTCCAGCCATCTGGCCGGTCTGGGCATCAGGCTGAAGCCGGCGACGCTGGCCAGGCTGTGGTCGGCGGGAACAAGCGGACCGCCGTGTCTGCATATCCGGTCGCGCCCCTACTATCCGCTCGACCTTCTGGAAGTCTGGGCAAAGAGCCAGATCAGTGAGGTACGGGCAGGCGCATCGCCCGCGGCGCGGGCGCGCCGCCATGGCTGAGCTGGGAGAGACGACGAATGGAGGACCGCGGTATGGTGCTGGCAAGGCCGATAAAATTGATGACCGCGAGGACCGGCTGCTGCCCTGGCGAAGCGTCAGGGACATAACGGGCATCAGCCGGACTACGGCCTGGCGCATGCAGCAGACGGGCGATTTTCCCAGTCCGGTGCCGGTGTCTGCCAAACGGGTTGGGTGGTGGGAGAGTGAGCTCACGGCCTGGAAGGCTCGTCGCCGGTTGGCGAACGGTGAACGACCGACGCCGTGTATCCAGGCCAAGCCCAGCCGGCCATCTGTGCAGAAATCGGAGGCGGCTCAGGCCAAGGCCAGTGTTCCCCAGGCCCAGGTGTGCTCACCTGCGGTGCCCAGTCCAAAGACCCCGGCGGGGCGTCGCACTCGGACAACGGCTGTTTCGCCGGATCAGATTGATTTCGGCTTCTGACTCGTTGCTGACCTTCCGGAGGTCCGCTTTCGAACGATGCCAGACCCGAAGTGTAGTGCGTCAGCGCCTGCCTCTCTGTGGACTCTCAAGGACTTCCGCTTACGCGCAACACCAGAACCGGCCTTAGGGTCAGGGGACGGTCGTCCACGCTGACTTCCAGCTGCATGTCGGGATGGCGGCTTTTGGCACCCTCTGCGTCGCCGGGGATTTCTTAAGCCTCAAACCTCAGCGGGCAGGCGACAAAGGGACGCGCGGAGCTCGAGCTTGCTGAAGCACGCGTCTTGTTCGAGGTCGCTGCGCCTCTGGTCGGCGAAACGCGACAGCTGAGAGTAAGCGCGCTCGTAACCGTCGGAGGGGTCTTCCGCCAAACCGGTCACCAACGCGTTCGCAAGCCCCAGCGCCGCGTCCAGCCTGAAGACATCCGAGGATAGGCCGTTCATCAGATGGTATAGGCCAAAGCGAGGCGTCGGTTCCCGCATGGGAACCGCCAAGTCTCCAATCTCTGCGTTCGACGCCATCATGCACAGGGCCGTCGCCGCCGCCGCGATCCTTGGGTCAGCATGCGTGCTGTGAGTTCGCGCTGCAGCCATCAGTGCGTCGTGATCACGACAGTCTGCGCCCCATAGGTTCAAGAAGAACGGCAGAAGTCCGGGGACCGTGCTGACGCTGTCAAACAATGCCCGATCGATCTGAACACCGCCCGACCCCCTATCGGTCATGATGTAGACCCGACCCAGGATCGCTTTGCGGGCCAACAACTCTTGCGTGGTCGCGTCCGACTGCGCGGCGGCGCTGAACTTCGCGACTAGGCCGGGCCGGATCCAGCCCTCGTCGTCATGCCCCACGAGGCGATGCGCCAATGGTGCATCGAACGGCTCGGCCGGCGGATAAGTCTCCACCGAGAAATCAACAAGCCATCGGAACAGGCGGGCCATCGTCGCGTCGCCATCGCCGAGCAGCTCGGTGAGGACGAGTTGCCATGTATGGGGCGGCTTGAAGCCGTGCGTCATGGATACGCCGCTTGGATGCGGGGCTCCAATGACGCCGATGCCGGCTGAGATGCCCTTGTTCACCAAATGACGGAGATCATCCTCTGTCACGCCTTGGGCGGTCCAGCGCCGCTCGGCCTCCTGCCAGTCTGTCAAATCGCCGAAATCGCCGGACTCCGCCTGATCAGCGAGTTCGACCAACTCACGCATGCCAATGTCCACCTGACGCATGGCGGCGAACAACGGCCAAGGCATGAAGATGGACAGTCGGCTGAACGCCTTCTTGAAGCCAGCGGCGTGGACCTCGCGAAGAGTATTGGCGAGCGTGACGGCGCTCGGATTAGCGTGGAAGTCGGCGAGAAGCTTCGCCGGTTTCCAAGCCTCCGTGTCCGGCATGAACTCATGGAGGTTCCTTACCGTGGATGGCACGCTCACGCTCATTACCTGGAACGTTAGAGGGCCTTCCCGATCATCTGTCCGCAGTTTGATCGTCAGCCGGGCGTTCCGGTCGAGGCCCGTGAGCAACCCCAAGGCCGGAATAGAGACCGACAGGTTCTCGGCTGCCGAGTCCGCGTTGGTAAACTCGTGCGTTTGCAGTTCGTCTGCCAGCGTGTCGAGCGGCGTACTCGTGATGACGTCCTCGAACAGGGAGTGCAGCGGCGAGCCGATCGCGGGCGCGATGCCAAGGGTCAGTATCTCCAGCCTCCTAGCGGGATCGGAGGGCCACGCGTCGACGGCGAGATCGATGGCCCAATCCGTCTCGAGAGCCGTCAGGGAGATCAGTAGCGCCCATGCATTCAAGCGCGTCCTGTACTGGGCAGCCATCAAGAGGGGGCGAAGACGAGGCGCGACGAACTCGCCTTCTTCTCGGAGGAGGTCGACGAGCGCTGTCGCGCCGTTCGGAGAGCTGGCTTGGATGAGGTCCATGGCCTCGACGAGTAGCCGTCGACGCCAAAGCGGGGTGTCATAGGCCAAGCCGTCGTCAATCAAGGCGAGGGCGAGCCGAGCCCCACTACGGAGCGCGATGTCAACTTCGCCGGAGGTGTTCAACTCACGGCAGATGCTGAGGATGGTGTCGCGGTACTGAAGCGTGTCGTTTGACGAGAAGCATTTGCTAGCCGCGATTTGGAAGACATGCCGCCAATGGCTCTTGTTGGCGATCTCCCGCAGACGCTCCTGAACCGCGACCTCGCGGCCCGACATCAGATAGGCGGCGGCCATGAATTCCTGCAGCGAGCGGACCTCGAAGGAGTAGCGTTGGTCCACGCGCTGAACTAGAAGCACCAAACGGTCGGTCGTCGTTTCTAGCAATTCCGCCGCAGCTCGATCGAGCTTCCCACCCTCGTAACCGTCGTGCTGGAGCTGATCGCGGACCAAGGTTTCGAGCTGACCGCGCGTGAGCTGGGCGTCCGAACCGCCGCCTCTCTCCGCCTGCAGATGAAGCGCGAAGCCAATGTTGTGGTGGAGCGCACCGATGGTCCGGCTCCAAGTCTTAACCGTTCGACCCGCTATCCCAGGCTTCTGTTGTTCTCGCTCAAGGACGACGCTGAAGTACTTCTCGAACAGGGTCCAACGGTCGCTGGGCGCCTCGCCTCTCTGATCGATCAGGGCGAGCATGATCGCCACCTGAAGGGGGCTCACCAGCAGCCGCGCGGTCGTCGGCGTCTCGATCGCCTCCGCCATCCGAGCGAGGACGCGCTCCCGCTGGGACAGATCCAGTAACCTCCCATTCGCCAAGCGTCGCGCGTAGGCCATCGCGTGGTTGGGCTGGAGCGGCGTCATCTCCAATGAGCCGTAGAGTGCCGGATCGAGGTCATCGTTGTAGCCTTGGGGCCTTGTCGTCACCAGCATGAGGACGTCGGCGTTCACGCTCGCCAGCTCATCCCAGAGGTCGTTCAACGACGCGATGACTTCGCCCCGGTTCGCGCTCGGCGGCACCTCATCCAAGCCGTCCAGCAGAAGCACGAACGGGAAGGCTCCTAGCCAAGCGCGTAGGTCCGAGAGATCCAACTCCGGTGCGGTCGCTACCAGCGCGATCTGATCGCGAATATAAGTGAGCAAAGGCAGCGCGCCGCCCTCGGCACGTCGCGAGGAGAGCGCATCGGCGTAAACCGGGAGGTCGATCCGGATCGGGAACCTGCGCGGTGCCTCGTCCGCGAGCCCGCCATTCGCCGTGCCAGCCAAGACCGATCGAACCGCCGCGTCGGCTTCCGCCGACATCGGTCGCCTTTTCTCGGCGCCGAGCAAGGAGGCCCGAAGGATTTGCGCGAGCAGCTGCGAGATCGTCGACTTGCCTTGGCCTGGCCCCCCAAGGAGGAGCAAGCGGTCCGGGCGCGGCCTCACTCGAGATGAGATATCGCTCGGCGACAACTTCTGCCGCGATCGTCTCAGCAGGCTCGCCAAGAGAAGCTCCCCTTGTGGGGCCTCGGGATCGGGATGGGATTCCTCGAAAGGAAGGTCGACAAACACATCCTCCAGATGTGTCGCGACATCTCCGCCGCCATGACCGGCTTGCTGCAGACGGGTTGATCGCTGGCTGCGAACCTCCCGCTGCAGGTAACGGTGCATGACCTCACCGAAGTCGGCTCCGCGCAGTTTGAGGCTCGACAGGACATCAGAGAGCACGTCGCTCGGCGTCACCCATGCCGAATAGGCGCGACGGATCTCCTCTGCGTCGGCCAGGCGGACGCAAAGCTCGTCGTAGTGCCAGATCTTAAAGTCCTTGAAGCCGATCTGATCCCGATACTCCTCGAATACGGCCTCGATCTTCGCGATGCCCCCGCTGCCGCGGCGGGTCTTCGGAACTGGCGAAAGGCGCGCGTTAGTCACCAGCAGATATTGCTCAGGTGACCGACGCTCCTTGGTGGGGTCAAGATAGGCGTCCAGCTCTTCACGCAGTTCGCCGACTAGCCACTCCGCGTCTTCCGCCGCGTTGCCGGCATTCTGTCTGTATTTGACTTGGACGACGGTGTAGCCGCGCCATGGCTCGGCGGCGCTCGGGAAGTCGGCACTGCCTTGGAAGACGGCCTCTCGGCCCCCGTCAGGTCCATCGCCATAAACCTCCATCCCCGGTCCCAACGCGCGAACTGTTAGCGCCTGGGCGAATTTCTCGAACGAGCGAGGCGAGAACCTAGAAAAGTCGAAATCCACCACATGTCCTGTTCGATACGTGTCCCGCAAGATGTACCACGCGTTGCCGCCCACACAATGAAGGGGGACTTAGCGGGCGTGTGGGTATGGTGGCTAACGCTTCCTTAGAGCCGAGAGGCGAACTTCAGCCTTCATGTCGTTCGAACGTCTGCTTCCGAGTGGCCGACAAAAGACCGCTCATGGCGCTCGGCTGCCGTCGTCGAAGTCCCGCCTGATGCCGAAACCGCATTGACGTGTATGCAAAGGGTCGACCGCGGCGGATAGCGCGCCGAACTCTTTCTGTGGACCCAGCGGAGTAGCGCGCGTCGTCGCTCAGGGCACCTTATGGTGGTGTTCGCCCGGCATAGATGCATACTGCACGGCCCTGGGGAGGGCGTGATGCAACTTAACAGAATTGAAATCCGAAACTTCAAGGGGCTTCAAAGCGTCGACTTCGAGCCTTCGAGCTTTGGTTGTCTTGTTGGCGAGAACAATGCTGGAAAGTCTTCAGTTCTTCAGGCAATTGTCCATGCTTTAAGTCGGCAAGGGCAGCTTCCAGAGACGCTTTTTTATGATCCCGCTCTCCCGGTCGTTTTCACGCTGGCCTTTTCAGGCGTGGGCGATGCTCATCTCCTGAGGCTGGCCGAAGAGCATCGCGTTAAAATCTCTGAGCTGGTGACGGATGGCTCCCTGACGATAGTCGTCCGGTACCCCACCGGGCAAAAATGCGAGACGTTCGTCCGGCGTCGGGCACCTGTAGAAGCTCGGTTTCGCAGTGAATCGATTGCCGAGGCTTTGGCGAGCAAGCGCCCACCGCATGTCTTCGCGACGATCGCCCAGGACTATCCTGAGTTCGTCGATGGACTGGATCGAGGCGCAAACATCGGCGCAGCGAAGGCGCATCTCGCTGCCAAGATTGCCGAGCTTCCACACGACCAATTCACTATGGTCGAGGCCGCCCTACCAACCGGTTTAGGGGCGTCGATCACAAGCCTGCTGCCCGAGCCGATCTACATCCCTGCCGTCAAAAATTTACATGACGACTTGAAGACCACACAAACGACGTCGTTCGGCCGGCTCCTCGGCTTGTTGCTGGAAGAAATGCGTCCTGATCTGGAGCAGGTGACCCAATCACTCGCCGAACTTAATCGCATGCTGAACCGCACCGATGAGGGCGATCATCGGCATGCCCGCGTTCAGAGTCTGGAGCGCCGCGTCGAAGGCTTTTTGCAGGACAACTTTCCGACGATCAAACTCGAGCTGACCGTTCCTCCACCTGAGCTCCGCACGATTCTAAATAGCGCGCAAATTCTGATCGATGACGGATCGCGCGATCTTATCGACAATAAGGGTGACGGGATAAAGCGGTCACTGACGTTTGCGCTGCTTCAAGCGTACGTAGCTTATCGTGAGGAGGCGGCGGGGGGCGACGAAAATGACGACGATCGGCCCGCCCAGCGTCCTCTAATATTTTTATTCGAGGAGCCTGAACTCTATCTGCACCCTCGATCTCAGCGCATTCTCTTCGCGACGTTGGCCAAAATCAGCACGGAAAACCAGGTCGTCGTCACCACGCACTCTCCATTGTTCTTCGCTCCCGGCGTTACCGCCTCGTTCGTACGCGTGACGAAGCAGGTGGCCGCACCCAAACCGGTGGGGACGCTCTTCCCAATCAATCTCTCGTTGGAAGCCAACAATGCAGAGGTTTTTCGCCTTGCGCGGTTCGAAAATATTGATGCTGCCTTCTTCAGCCGGCGCGTCGTCTTGCTTGAGGGCGAGTCAGACGATTCATATTGCCGCCACGTCGCGAAGCTGTTGAATCCTGAGTGGTGTTTCGACACCCAAGGCATCGCTCTCGTGCGAGTGTCAGGCAAAGGAAACTTCCGGAAGTTTCGAAACTTCTTCGATGCGTTCGGAATTGAGGTGAAACTCCTCGCCGATCTAGACGCCCTATTTGACGGCTACGATCACCTCGCTCCGCCCGTCGCCCTCGCAGTTCTTCGCGATGAAGCGGTGCGGCAGATTGATGATCGTATCGCTGCGCTTGGCGTCGCCGCTGAGCCGCTACCGCGGCAGATCAAAGACAAAATCCGTAGCGCTGGCTGGCAGGAGCGCTGGGCTCAAGCCAAGCAGGCACTTCGACGAGCTCAGGCAACCGGTCAATTAAGTGCCGACACTTTGAGTTCGATCGATCGGCTGTTCAGTTGGGAGCCGGACATCGCCCGCGGGAAAGCCTGCCGAGATGATGATGAGGCTCGATCGGCGTTGACGCCTCTCCTCGATGGCCTTCGCGCAGCCGGTATATGCGTATTATCGCGGGGCGCGATCGAAGAATATTACCCAGCGGGAGCAACCGGTAATCAGAAGCCTGAGAAGGCGCTAAGCGCTGTTTCCCTCCTACCGGATGCCGCAGCTGTCGCCTTTGTTAGCAAGCCGCTGGTCGACGGCCGCCCATGTGAACTTTCGGAGATTTTCGCCGAACTATTCGCACCAAGCGCCGCTCAATAGGTGATGGAGGTCGAGGGTCGAATGTTATGCCGATTCCACGATGAAAGAGGAGCTTAAGCCGCTGAAGCTTGCGCTCGATGGCCTCAGTCCAAGCCATCATTAGAGAATGGTCCGGCCTTCTCGAAAGCTTATGCGGTCCTTGGCTCTACCGGAATCACGAATGGCCGCTTTCTGGACGTCGGCCAATGTCCGCTGTTGGCGCTACGCAGACCTTGTAAACTGAGGGCCGCTTTTGACTCATCCCTGACCTTCGCAAGGTCTGCTTCTAGGCAGTGAGCCGACGTCGCTATTGAGGACCAGCGATAGCCGCTGCGACGACTGCGTCTTCGGCTGAAGTTCCGCCGGAAATCCCAACCGCTCCAACGACCCGACCATCTACAACGATGGGCACACCCCCACCGATGGCAACGAAGTCGTCCGCCGTCAGGAGCGCGTATCGACCATTATTCACCTGTTCTTCCCGACTGACCGTCGTGGTGCGGAAACGGGCGGAGGTTCGGGCCTTGTCTTGAGCGAGCGGGATGGAGCCGTAGGGGACGCCGTCCATCCGCGCAAAGGCGACCAGTTCTCCTGACGGCTCGACCACAGCGATAGCCAAGGGCAGGCCCCGGCGCGCGCCTTCTTCCAGGCCGCGCTGAACGATCGCCTGGGCTTGTTCGATGCCGACGGGTTCGCCGTAGACGCTTGGGATCGGAGGCGCCGATTGGGCAGCGGCCGGTGTTGAAAGCACAGTCAGGCAGGCGATTGCGATTAGCCACTTCATGGTCATCTCCGATTGCTGCTGGAAGGTTGTTCCGGCCCCACGAACTCCGCGTCGGTCACGTGTTGAAGCCACTGCACCGGGGCGCCGTCGCGATCTTCCGACACGGCGACGTCTGGACAGGCCCCGAAGGCTGGGGCTCGGCCTGCTGAGCCTGTGCCCCGGTCGTCGTCAGGACCGCCAGAAGTCCGAGCATCATTCCCTTCATTCCTCAGTTCCTCGGCGGGGCTTCGACCTCGGAGTAGGCGAGGACGGCGTCGGGCAGGCGGGCGCCCTTGATCTCGATGGCGTCGGCGGCGGCCGTGAACTCGGTCAGTTCCGCCGGCGTGAACCGGATGGCGGCGGCGCCGGTATTCTCCAGCATGTGCGCCATCTGGGTCGTGCCGGGGATGGGCACGATCCACGGCTTCTGCGCCAGCAGCCAGGCCAGGGCGATCTGCCCAGGCCGGGCGTCCTTGCGTTCGGCCCACTGTTTCACGAGGTCGATCAGGGGGAGATTAAGCGGCAGGTTCTCGGGCGAGAAGCGTGGCTCGATGCCCCGGATGTCGCCGGGCGCGAAGCGGGTGTTGGCGTCAATGGCGCCGTTCAGGAAAGCCACCCCCAGCGGGCTCCAGGGAACAAAGCCGATGCCCAGTTCCTCGCAGGCGCCCAGCACCCACTCTTCCGGGCCGCGCCAAAGCAGCGAATATTCGTTCTGCACGGCGGTGAGGGGCTGTTCCGCGTGGGCGCGGCGCAGGGTCTGCTGGCCCATCTCACACATGCCCCAATGCAGGACCTTCCCTTCGGCCATCAGCTCCTTCATCAGGCCGGCGACGTCCTCGATCGGCACTTCGGGATCGACCCGGTGCTGATAGAGCAGATCGATCCGGTCGGTCTTCAGGCGCTGGAGCATGCCATCGACGACGCGGCGGACGTGGTCCGGCCGACTGTTGCGGCCCGGTCGGCGCTGACCGGTTTCCTGGTCGATGTTCCAGCCAAACTTGGAGGTGATGACCACGCGATCACGGATCGGCGCGACCGCTTCACCGAGCAGGCGTTCCACTTCATGGGGACCGTATGCTTCGGCGGCATCAAAGAAGGTGACGCCGGTGTCATTGGCCGTGCGGATGATGTTGATCATCTCCGGCCGGGTCGGGATGGTCGTCTGATAGGTGCGCGTCATGTTCTGCACGCCTAGGCCGATGCTCGACACTTCCAGGCTGCCGAGCCTGCGGCGATCCGGCGGGATGACCTGGGTCGTCCGGGCGGCATGCACCGGCGTTCGCGCGCTCGCCGCCGTCGCCGCGAGGGCGGGCAAGGCCAGGCCGGCGCCGAGCAGGCCCCGGCGTCCGACGCCTCTGGTCTTGTCATTGATTTGCATGGTTCGGCTCCTGTCTGTGTGTGTGTCAGCGGCCGGTCTGGGCGAGAACCGCTTCGGGCAAGCGTTCGCCCTGGATCGGGATGGCGGCGGCGGCGATGTCGATGGTGGCGAGGTCGTCAGCGCTGAGGTCGACTTCGGCCGCCCCCAGGTTTTCTTCCAGCCGGTGCAGTTTGGTGGTGCCGGGGATCGGCACGATCCACGGCCTCTGCGCCATCAGCCAGGCCAGGGCGATCTGGGCCGGGGTCGCCCCCTTCGGCGCGGCGATGTCCTTCAGCAGATCGACCAGGGCCATGTTTGCCGCCCGCGCCTCGGTCGAGAAGCGCGGCGAGACCGAGCGGAAGTCGCCGGGCGCCAGTTCGGTCGAGGCGTCGATTTTGCCGGTCAGGAAGCCGGCGCCGAGCGGGCTGAACGGCACGAAGCCGATGCCCAGTTCGTGGCAGGCGGCCAGGGCACCATTGGTCTCGACGTCGCGCGTCCACAGCGAATACTCGTTCTGAAGAACGGCGACCGGATGCACCGCGTGGGCGCGGTGAAGGGAGGCGACGCTGGGCTCCGACAGGCCGAAGTGCCGGACCTTGCCCTCTTCGATCAACGCCTTCACCGCGCCTGCGACGTCCTCCATGGGCACGGCCGGATCGACGCGGTGCTGGTAGAGCAGGTCGATATGGTCGGTGCGCAGCCGCTTCAGCATGGCGTTCACGACGGCTCGAATATGCTCGGGCCTGCTGTTCAGTTCGCCGGTGCGGGCGCCGGTATCCAGGTCGATGTCGAAGCCGAACTTGGTGGCGATGACGATCTGGTCGCGGAACGGCTCCACCGCCTCGCCAAGCAGGGACTCGTTGGCGAACGGCCCATAGGCCTCGGCGGTGTCGAACAGGGTGACGCCGCGCTCGAACGCGTCACGGATCAGACGCACCGCGTCCTGTGTGGGCGTGGCGTCGCCATAGGCTGACGACAGGCCCATACAGCCGTAGCCGAGGGCCGAGACCTCAAGGCCGGACTTTCCGAGGATGCGCGTCTTCATGGGTGTCTCCTATCGATTGGCCTGCGCGCCGGCGTCGGAGCCCAGCCATTCCGTAATCAGGGTAATCGTCCGGCGTTCCTGGTCGGCCTCCATCACGAAGGCGTCCTGAATGCGCGCGCCGGGCGCGTGGCTGGCGAGGACGGACAGACTGCTACCCTGCCCATAGCCGCCGTGAGTGATGAAGGGCCGCACCGTCTTGCCGGCCAGGTTATGCCGGCGCATGAAACTGCGGATTACCGGCGGCGCGGTCTCGCCCCAGATCGGGAAGCCCAGATAGACGGTGTCGTAAGCGGCGAGGTTCTGGACCTCGGCCTTCAGAGGCGGCTCGAAGCCGGCGTCCCGCTCGCGTCTCGCCTGATCCACGTTCGCCTGATAATCCTCTGGGTAGGGCTCTGCCGGCAGGATTTCGAACAGGTCCGCGTCCAACGTGCGCTTCAACTGACCGGCGATGACGCGGGTGTTTCCAGAGCGCGTGAAATAGGCAACCAGGATGTTCGATGTCGGTCCCGCCGCCGGTTGGGTCTCCTGGGCGCAGGCCGTGGTCGATCCCGCCATCAAGGCCATGGCCACAGGCGCCGACAAGGCCGCTCGCCGCGAGACTGCATGACCGCCGACATCCGTCATCGCCCGACCCTCGCCTGCAAATGCGCCGGGTAACGGTCGCCCTGAACCTTGACCTGCGAGACGGCCGTCTCGATCTGCTCAAGGTCGCCGCTGGTTAGTTCAACGTCGGCGGCCCCGAGGTTCTCCTCCAGCCGATGCAGTTTCGTCGTGCCGGGGATGGGCGCGATCCACGGCTTCTGCGCCAGCAGCCAGGCCAGGGCGATCTGGGCGGGGGTGACGCCCTTCGCCGCCGCCACGGTCTGAAGCGCTTCGACGAGGGGCTGGTTCTGTCCCAGCGCCTCGCTGCCGAAGCGGGGCACGACACTGCGGAAATCGTCCTTGCCGAAGGTGGCGTCCGCGCCGATGGCGCCGGTCAGGAAGCCCTTGCCCAACGGGCTGAACGGCACGAAGCCGATGCCGAGATTCTCCAGCGTCGGGATGATCTCCTGCTCCGGCTCTCGCCACCACAGGGAGTATTCGCTTTGCAGGGCTGTCACCGGCTGGACGGCGTGGGCCCGGCGGATGGTGTCGACGCCGGCCTCGGACAGTCCGAAATGCTTGACCTTGCCCTCGGCGATCAGGTCCCGGATCGTGCCCGCCACGTCCTCGATCGGCACATCGGGATCGACCCGGTGCTGGTAATAGAGATCGATGGCGTCGACACGCAGTCGCCGCAGCGAGCCCTCGGTAGCCCGGCGGATGTCGTCCGGTCGGCTGGACAGCTTCTGCTCGCCGAAGGACTGACCGGGCTCGAAACCGAACTTGGTGGCGATGACGACCTGTTCGCGGAACGGCTCAAGCGCCTCGCCGACCATCTCCTCATTGTCTTCGCCGTATATCTGGGCGGTATCGAAGAGGGTGACGCCGCGCTCCACGGCGGCCCTGATCAGGGCGACGCCGTCTTCCTTGGCGACGGCCCGGCCATAGCCGTGGCTCAGCCCCATGCAACCGAGGCCGAGAGAGGAAACCTGAAGGCCGCTTCGACCGAGTTCGCGCTTGTCCATATTCGTCTTCAACATCATGGCCCGGACAATCGTCGTCCGTTCGGCTGGAAAGATAGGCCGGGAGCATAATGTTGATTAGGGTGGGCAATCCGCATGCTCTTGTTAGTCAGGCTTACAGATGGCTCAACGCTTCGATGATCTCGCCGCCTTCACTGTCGTGGCTCAGGAACGCAGCTTCACCCGCGCCGGGGCCAAGCTGGGCGTATCGGCGTCAGCCCTGAGCCAGACGGTGAAGGCCCTGGAGAGCCGGCTGGGAATTCGTCTCCTGGACCGAACCACACGTAGCGTGTCGCCGACCGAGGCGGGCGAGAGGCTGCTCAAGACCGTGGCGCCCCGGTTCGCCGACATCGAACAGGAACTGGCCGCGCTAGGCGACATGCGCGAACGGCCCAGCGGCACGATCCGCATCAGCGCCGGTGAACACCCGGTGCGCTCGGTTCTCCAACCGGGCCTGTCCAGGCTGTTGCCGGACTATCCCGACATCCGGGTCGAGGTAATCGTCGACTATGGCCTGATCGACATCGTCGCCGACGGTTTCGACGCTGGTGTGAGACTGGGCGAGCAGGTCGCCAAAGACATGATCGCCCTGCGAATCGGCCCCGACGTGCGCATGGCCGTGGTCGCCTCACCCGCCTACTTCGAACGCCATGCCGCGCCCACGACTCCGCAGGACCTGACTGAGCACAACTGCATCAACATGCGCCTGCCCACCCATGGCAGCCTGTTCCCGTGGGAGTTCGAGAAGGATGGGCGTGAGTTGAGGGTGCGGGTAGAGGGGCAGTTGACCTTCAACACCATCCGTCCGCGCCTGGAATCGGCCTGCCGGGGCTTGGGCCTTGCCTACATGCCGGAAGACATCGTGGCCTCCCAGATCGCCTCCGGCGAGTTGGTGCGGGCGCTGGAAGACTGGTGCCCCCCGTTCCCTGGGTATCATCTCTACTATCCCAGCCGGCGCCACCCCTCGCCCGCGTTCGCGCTGGTGGTGGAGGCGCTGCGATATCGAGATGGTGGCTAGGTCCGCTTTCGAGCTATGGGCCAACGTCCGCTCATGGCGCTTCTCATACCTCAGCCACCGACGGCCGCTGCGGACACCTCACAGATAGTCGGAGCCCCTCTCAACGGGGTCCGCATGCGGAAAGCCAGGAACCGTCGCCGTAAGACATCGTTCTTCTCGCCGGACTTATCGGAGCGAGGTATGCCAAGTTACACATTCCATCTGCATGATGGGCCGACCGTGCCGCCGCGCACCGAACATGTGGAAGCCCAAGACGACATTGAGGCCCGTTCACTCGCGGACCTTCGTCTAACGCTCAGCTCGGCATTCACGCACATTGAGGTCGACCGTGATGGCAAGGAGCTCTTTCGTCTTCACCGCGACAGCGGTGAGCCGCGTTAGACCGCGCGAACCCTTTTACGCGAGCGGCCAGCGCAGGCACCATCGGGATGTGCTCTCGCAAGGCAACCATCGCTCGCCGTGTCAGCCATCCCCAAACAGCTTGCCTTCACCGGCCCAGTCGCTGGCGGCGACGTCGTCGAAGATGACGTAGATGTATTTCGGATCGCCTTCCGGGAGAGCCGCTAATGTCTGGTCTTGGCGCTTCTAAGACTCGAAGGGCAAACCCTCGGGGGAGACTCGCAAAACAAGGAATAGCTCGCGCGCCAAGCCTTTGGCGGTCTGCTGGAACAAGTTGCCAGTGCTCGCGTCCGTCACCGTCCGGTCCGGATCCGACGGATCAGAATCTGATGCGACGGAAACTCGATGCGGTCGGTGGGGATCACTGCGGAGCGGCCGCTGCGCAACACACCGTACGCCAGACGCACGCCGGTGCCGTCGGTCAGCACCAACGTCTTCACCATTGGCGTCCCGTCGAGCTCGAACACGACTGGCCGCGGGATGGTCCAGTCGCGGCTGCTGCGCGGACTGAGTTCGACCCGCTGCTTGAGCTGGTCGTCGTACGGCAGCTCGATCCCGCCGATGCCGTCCATGTTGGGCGTCCCGAGCAGCAGGCCGAGGTACAGCTCGTCCCCATATTCTCCCGCAAAGTTCGCGAAGTGGGTGGGCGCCAGCTCGGCGTTGAACGGGCTGTGCATGTAGCGAGGGGTGTCGCCGTAGTAGGCGGAGCAGATGGTCATGATGAATCTCGTGATCCGGGCCCCCGTGGGTCCGGCGTAGGTGGCTGTAGCTAGTGGCGGGTGCGGTTTTCCTGGCCGACCCAGCCGAGGAAGCGCCGGATCGCGCCGTCGGTGATGACGAAGTCGGCCGCGTCGTCAGGACCAGCGCCAACGACCAGCGCCTCCAAGGCGACCCGCCGAACGTCGATGTCGTCCACCTTCATCATCGCCAGGACGAGCTCGGCGTAGCGGTCGTCGCCGAAGGCTGGATCCCATTGGATGTCGGTGACTTCGGCTTCGTCGTTGTGCGTCAGTTCGAGGTTCGGGTCGGTGGCATAACCGCCAGCCAGCGCATCGCCGACGGCGGCGATCACGTCGTCCATGGCTCCCGGTTCGGCCCCCAGCTTCGACGGCCGCGTCGCCAAGGTGACGCCTGCCCAGAAGCGGACATCCAACGCCGGTGCCCTGGCGATGTGGTTGATCAGCTTCAGCAGGGCCGGCGTCCGAACCTGGTCAGGCGCCCGTACGAGCATCTCCATCTTCTCGCGATTGATCTTGGCGGCCATTTCAGGCTCCTTCCGCGCCAGCCAGCTGACCGGCGAACGGCCCGGTCGACCTGTCGTGGGCGTCGGCATTGGACACCAGGGCTTCGCATCCACTGATCAGGTCATTGATGTCCCCCTCCCAGGAATCGTGGCCGTTAGACAGATCGATCACGCTGAAGCCGGCGGCCAGAGCGAGTCGGGCAAAACGGATCAGTTCGACAGCGTGCACAGCCTGGAACAGCGGGAAGGCGACTTCAGGCGGGTTGTCCGTGGCGACGTCGAAATTCTCGCCGCTGACCACACAGGCCAGCGCCTGTCGGTTGCGGGTCGCAAAGCAGAAGAAGATGGGCAGTTCGAAGGAGCGGACATCAACGACGGGGGCGGTGACCAAGGGCATGCCGCGCTCGTTCAGGGCGCGGAAGCTCCATGCCCCATCGTCGGTCTGGGCCAGCGCTTCGTGAAGACCGTGTCGGTCCACGAGCGAGACGACGTAGCACGGCTCGAGTTGATCGAAGGGGAAGGTGTTGGGGTCGAGCGGAGCGTTGGGAACGAAGGCGGGAGAGGTCTTCCTGGACGGCATAGGACTGATACTTTCGGGGATGCGGTTGGGCGGGAGCTGGGCGAACGTTGCGAGGGAAGAGAGCTGCGCACCTCGGCCCGCGCGAGGGCGGAGCCCTTCCATGTCCTTTTTCAAGTGTCTGGACGTGCAAAACCCTTCCGCGCCGCAGGCGCGGAGATGAGCAGGATGAGAGGTTCGTCAGGTTGGGGGCGGAGCGGCGTTGGCGACGGTCGATCAGTCTTCCATTCGCGTGTTGGTTACCGCATGAACGCTTTTCGTCGCGGGCTGGCCTCTGACTTAGGTCGGGCGTCGGCACATGGCCTGCCCACTGGGCTCTCGAGGATGTCCCTGACCTTCCGCTCCGCCCCCGGCCTGACGGGCCAGGGCTCGGCGCTCAAGGCGCCGCTGGCCGCACCTCCTGACCGATCGCCCAGATGAAGCCCGACAGCTCCCGAGCGATAGCGGCGATGACGACAGTCGGCCGCTTGCCGCCGGCGCTGAGACGGCGATATCTATCGCACAGGCGCACCTGGGCCTTCCACGCCACGTCCCGCACCACCTTCGGCTGGCGAGAGACGACGTCGGTCTTGCCGGTCGAGACCCGCGGCGGGTAGCGATAGCTCCAGGCCGCTTCCACCAGCATCCGCCGCGCTTCGCGGTTGCCGGTCTTGGTGATGCCTCCGCGCCGGATCCGGTCGCCGCTGGAATGCTCCGAGGGGACCAGACCCAGATAGGCCATCAGCCGTCGTGGATTCTCAAACCTGCCGAGATCGCCGACGGCCGCGACGAAGCTGACGGCCGAGATGGTGTCGAGGCCGCGCAACGCCCGAAGCGCCTCGACCAGAGGCGACAACGACCAGCCCGCCAGCATGGCGGAGATCCTCGCTTCGAGCTGTTCCCGGCGGTCCTGCGCCGCCCAGACGGCCTCCACGTAATCTTGGAAGACGATGCGGTGCGCATCCTGCTCGAACGCCTGACCCGCCAGCCAGCGGCGGTGCCTCAAGGTCCATGGCTTGCCGACCGGGTAGGTCCGGCCGTGCCGCAGCAGAAACGCCAGCAGTTGCTGTCGCGCCCGCATCAGGGCCATCATCGCGTCTCCCCGGGCCCGGACCAGATCGCGCATGGCCTCATGCACTTCGTCGGGGACCCAGACCGCCGTCAGACCACCCGCGCGGTGTTGAAGCGCGAGCATCTGTGAATCCCGTCGGTCGGTCTTGATGCGATCGCCTGGCTTGCGAGCGATCAGCGTCGGCGCCGCGACCAGGCAGCCATGATCCATCTCCGTCAGCTGGCGGTAGATCCCGTAGCCACAGCCGCCGGCCTCGTAACAGAACTCCAACCGACTACCGGACCGCGACAGCCGACCCGCCAGCTTGCGAACCTGTTCCGGCGTGTTGGCGACCTCGCCGCAGAACCTGACGGCGCCGTCGCGTCCGTCCTCTGCAGTGGTGACGCTGATGCTCAGCTTGTGAACATCGAGCCCCACAAAGAGCGTGTCCATTCCTTCCTCCTAGGCGCTGCTGAAGGCTGCAGCATCCGGCGCCAGGCCGAACGAGGGCAAGGACATACGGACTTAGCGCTTGTGCCTTGCTATTCGCCGCGCCGCACCTTCGCGGCGCGCCTGACCTGAAGCGCTTCGTCTGGATCGAACCAGCATTCGAGCTAGAGTGAAGCCATGCGGACCGTGGCTCCAGAATGAGAAGCGCCGAGATCACCCGTCAGGTCATCCTGCATGCGGCCCTGAACCTCTTCGCCGAGGAAGGCTTCGAGACGGTCGGCGTCCGCGATATCGGACTCCGCGCCAAGGTCGATCCCTCACTGGTCAATCGCTACTACGGCGGGAAGGAGGAGCTCTTCATCGAAGTGGTGAAGGCCTGCCACGCCGATTGGCGTCACCTGTGGGGCGCCAAGCAGGACTTTGCCGCCCGCGTCGTCAAAGAGGTGCTTCACGGAGGGAACGACGGGAAGGTGCTCCAGGGCATTCTCGTCATGCTGAGAGTGACCGGCTCGGAACGCGCGCGACATCTCGTCGACGAGACGCTCGGCTCCAGCATCTTCGCCCAACTCGAGGCCTGGCTGGGCGGCCCGGAGGCCGATGTGCGAGCTCGCATGCTCATCGCCCTGATCGGCGGCATGGCGTTCGCCCGCGACCTGAGCGGCGACTTTCCCCTGGAGGACGCCAGAGCCGCCGCACTGGCACAGGCCTTTGAGGCCTCTATCGAACGGCTTCTATCTTCATCGCCCTCGGCCTGAGCCGACGCCAATCAGGACCTATTGCGCGCCCAACACCTTGCGAAGCGACTGTTCGATCTGTCCGCCGCAGTAGACCTCGCCATATTCGCGACGAGCACGAGCCGCCAGATCGGCCAGCGCCGGGGTGCGCGAAACCCGACCAGCGAGGTTCGCCGTCATAGGCGCCGCATCCTCCAGGATCGCCCCGATCGATGGAAAGCGCTCGACCATGGTGGACCAAAGCGTCGCGCTGACGACATCGGCGACGCCCGGCGTCCCGCCGCCGAGCAGAAAACCGGATTGAGATGTCAGCCCGTGACGTCGGCCGAGTTCCTCCCACAGACCCATCCACTTTCGCAGGCGCGGGACAAAGGTCACCCAGCGGGCTTCGGTCCACATCTGTCGCCCACCATCCAGGGTGAGATCGTCGATCACGTCGTTGGCGTCATTGACCACCTTGATCGACAAGGCCCGTCCGCCGGGATCGTCCGGAAAGAGCCCGAGCTTGTCCCCCAGGTAGAGAAGGATCGCGGGCATCTGGGAAACGGCCACGCCTGCAGCGTGATCAACCAAGACCGGAGGTCCCATGAAGGGTACCGGCATGTCTTCCAACGCCCCCTCCATCAGAGCGCCGACCGCTTCGTCGCCCGCCTCTGTCCACGCCTCGCCGCCGTAGGCCAGAAGCGCGCGGACAAACTGCCCGCGGAAAGGCACGGCCCAATAGTAGAGGGTGTAGTTTGGCATCCGGCCCTCGATGACGACGCATATCGCTCAACGGACCAGGCCGAGATCCGTTCTCAGGCCCCTACGCTCGATCTCGCTCCCAAGTCGTCTCAATCCACCGACGATACGGCCCCGCGTTAGACGCCCTCAGCCCAGAAGGCGCACCGATATCGGGCAGTGATCCGAAGGGTGCTCGGCCTCAAGCGCGCCATAGACATATTCCTGGAACGACTCCGGCTCGACCCGCGCGGCGGCGTCCACGCCGACGACGATGAAGTCGATGAACTCCCGGTAGCGCGCCTTGCATCCGGCTGGACGGTCGCCGCCGGCAAGGGTCAGCGCCGCAGCCGCCGGCTCGCCGTCATTGAGCCCGTCCAAGAAGGCGTCGCCCCGGCTCGCCATGCGCCGGTTCCAGTCGCCCAGAACGACGAAGGCCTCGCCCGCCTGAGCGCGATCATTGACCCAGGTCTCGAGGACCGGCAGTTGGTCAAACAGCACAGGGCAATCGGGATCGGTCGAGGCGCGACCCGAGTTGCATCCGGACTTCAGGTGGACGGCCAGCAGCCGCACGGGCCGCCCCTTGGCGACGGTGATGTCGACGCCCCAGCGCAGGTTTGGATTGCCGAGAGCCAGAGCCGCAAGGTCGCCGTTGCGCGACCAGACGACGCCCTTGCGGATCGCAAATCCTACGGCTTGGTTCTGGATGTGGCGACCAGGCCCTCCCCGGCATTCGGGGCCGCGCTCGCTCGCCGGGCGGGTCGACATGACGACATCGTATTTTGCCGGTTCGAAGACCCGCTCCGCCGCGGCCTGGGTCTCGACCTCCTGGAGGGCGATCACATCGGCCCCCAGGGCATCCGGCGGCGCAGGACGGCGTAATCGGCCTCCACGCGCGGCCTGCACCCCTGGCCGTCCAGTTCTGCCAGGTGCTCGAGATTCCAGCTGGCGACCTTGAGCGGAGCGCCGTCCGACGGAACGGGCAAGACCCCGGTGTTCGGATATTCGTTCGAGCGAGGCGGATAGGTAGATCCCCGCCACGCACAAATAAATATCGATACTTGGTGTCACAACTTTCCGCGGCTGTTCAAAAATCCTGTCGAACGCTGCGGTCTCCCGGAATGGGATGATGATTTGGGCATGCGGACTTCGGTCGGAGTGGGCATTGCTGCAGATCGACAGAGGCTTGTTGCAAGAACACCGAGGACGAGCTCGCTTCGACCATCACACCGCAGCCGGCCATCGATCGAGTGCCATTTTGGCGATGGAGAGCAGTTCGTTGATCGTAGCGCCGTCGCGCGCCTGAACGGACATGCCTTCCATGACCGTATTGAAGAATTTGCCTAGGACGGCCGGATCGGCATCGGCCGCAAGCTCGCCGTGCGCGGCGCCACGATGCAGACGCTCGACTAGGAGGGCCTCCGCCGCGATACGCTTGTCGCGCAGCAGGCATTCGATGGCGGCGGACGCCGGCGACACGGCTGCCGCTGCCGAATACATGAAGCAGCCGGCCGGCGTTCCAGGTTCGGAGAACGTTGACGCCGCTCGTTCCAGCAGGCCCGTGACAGCCTCGAAGGTGGACAACGCCGGATCGTTGATGGGTGCATAGAGGTGGACGCTGAACGTGGCGGAATAGTGCTCGATCACCGCCGCGAACAGCCCCGCCTTGTTGTCAAACGCCGCATAGAGACTGGCGGCGGCGACGCCAGTCTCCGCCACCAGATCGGCCATCGACGTCGCCTCGTAGCCGCGCTGCCAGAAAAGCCGTACCGCCTTGTCGAGCGCAGCGTCAGTGTTGAACTCTCGAGGGCGGCCTGCGCCACGACGGGCTTTCGTGTCTGTCATGTCTGGTGCCCGATATGGAATGATCGATAAATAATAGCTTGAACCTTGTCGCTGACATCGATACAGAACGATCGTTCAATAATCAAAGAGTGTCCCATGAGCCGCATCGTCCGTATCCACGAATATGGCGACGCCAGCGTCCTCAGGATTGAAGATGTGGCAGTGCCCGCGCCCGCGGCCGACGAAGTGCAGATCGCGGTGAAGGCGATAGGCATAAACCGCGCCGAGGTGATGTTCCGCAACCATGCCTACCTTCAGGAAGCCGAGTTCCCTAGCCGACTCGGCTACGAGGCTGCCGGCACTGTCGTTACGGTCGGGGCGGACGTGACCGGGTTTGCGGAAGGCGAAGCCGTCAGCGTCATCCCCCCGCTCGATATCGCGCGCTGGGGCACCTATGGCGAGGTCGCCAACGTGCCCGCCCGCCTTGTCGTCAAGCATCCGGCGGCGCTGTCGTTCGAGGAAGCGGCGGCCGTGTGGATGCAGTATGTCACCGCTTGGGGCGCGCTGGTGGAGCAGGCGAAGCTCGGCAAGGGCGATTTCGTCATCGTCACCGCTGCTTCCAGCAGCGTCGGGCTTGCTGCCTTCCAGATTGCGCGGATGGTCGGCGCGACGGTGATCGCGACGACGCGTACCGGCGCCAAGCGCCAGGCCCTGCTTGATGCCGGTGCACATCATGTCGTCGCGACCGGGGAAGAGGATCTGGTAGCAAAGGTGATGGAGATAACCGATGGTGCAGGTGCGCGCGTGGTGCTCGATCCGGTCGGAGGCCCGTCGTTCGAGCAGCTGACCGCGAGCATGGCGCGCGGCGGCATCCTGCTCGAATATGGCGCGCTCAGCGGCGAGCCAACGCCGTTCCCGTTGTTCTCCGTGCTGGGCAAGAGCCTCACGCTCAAGGGTTATCTCTACAGCGAGATCGTCTCGGACGACGCCGCCCTTGATCGCGCCAAGGCGTTCATCGTGGCGGGTCTGGAATCGGGCGCGCTCAAGCCGCGGATCGCGCGCACTTTCCCGCTCGACGCCATCCAGGACGCGCACCGCTTCCTCGAATCGAACGACCAGATCGGCAAGGTCGTCGTTACGGTCTGACCGGCAAACCCGGGGGAGCGAGCGATGGCTCCCCCCTCCCAGACACAGGATCGGACCGTAAGCGCGCATGCCGTCGTTGCTTGTGGCGCAGGCTTGAGAGCATGATGCTCCTCGTCCGCGTGCCAGACCTGTCTCAGGGTAACATGGCGGCTATGCCTGCCCGATCTGGGGGCGAATTTGGAGATTGGCCAGGGAACCTCGCCTGATTACAGAAGCGCCAGTCTCTGGACAGGATTGAAACTCCCCCCCTGTATAGTATGCTGAAGCGATTTCTCGGGAAAACGCGATGCCACATTCATCAGAGGACAAAAAGCGAGCCATTACACGCTTGCGGCGTATCAAGGGCCAGGCGGACGCTCTGGAACGCGCGATCGAAGCCGGGGCCGATTGCGCTCCCCTGCTGCAGCAAATTGTCGCCATGCGTGGCGCGACAAACGGGCTGATGGCAGAAGTGATGGAGAGTCATCTCAGGGAAACATTCGGTGCGGGCGCAGATCGGGCCGTCAGAGGCGCAGGTGGCGATCACGATGACGGCGTGGAGGGCGTAATGAAGATTCTGCGTACCTATCTTAAATGACAATTTCAGGCTCATTTTCTTGCCCGTGTTCTCCCGCACCTAGAAGCCAGCCCCTGCTGCCTTCCCGGGTTTGAGATCCTCGTTAGGACACATGTTGTATACTGCCAGGGAGTATGATAAAGATACTCCCTGGCAGTATGAGAGTGTCGACGACTTGCGCTGACGCAACGGCCTCGCACCAGCAATAAGTTTAACTCATGAGGGTGTCCCAACATGAAATCTCGCGCCGCTGTAGCCTTCGAGGCGGGCAAGCCACTCGAAATCGTCGAGATCGATGTCGCCCCACCCCGGAAAGGCGAAGTCCTCATACGGGTGACGCACACCGGTGTGTGCCACACCGATGCGTACACGCTGGCGGGGAGTGATCCGGAGGGTATTTTCCCGGTGGTTCTGGGCCACGAGGGCGCGGGCATCGTTGTCGAGGTCGGTGAAGGCGTCACCAGCGTCGGGCCGGGCGATCACGTGATTCCGCTCTACACCGCCGAGTGCGGCAAGTGCGACTTCTGCCTGTCGGGAAAGACGAACCTGTGCGTCGCTGTCCGCGAGACGCAGGGCAAGGGCTTGATGCCCGATGGGACCACCCGCTTTTCGTACAATGGTCAGCCTCTCTATCATTACATGGGCTGTTCAACCTTCAGTGAATATACTGTCGTCGCCGAAGTCTCGCTCGCCAAGATCAACCCCGAGGCAAACCCCGAACATGTCTGCCTGCTCGGCTGCGGCGTCACGACCGGCATCGGCGCAGTCCACAATACCGCCAAGGTCCAGCCCGGAGACTCGGTCGCCGTGTTCGGCCTCGGCGGCATCGGCCTCGCGGCGATTCAGGGTGCGCGCCAGGCGAAGGCGGGTCGCATCATCGCCATCGACACCAATCCGTCCAAGTTCGAGCTGGCACGCCAGTTCGGTGCGACCGAGTGCATCAACCCCAAGGACCATGACAAGCCCATCCAGCAAGTGCTGATCGAGATGACGGGCTGGGGCATCGATCATACCTTCGAGTGCATCGGCAACGTCCACGTCATGCGCGCCGCGCTTGAATCAGCGCACCGTGGCTGGGGTCAGTCGATCGTGATTGGCGTTGCCGGCGCGGGCGAGGAAATCTCCACCCGCCCGTTCCAGCTCGTCACGGGCCGCGTATGGAAGGGGTCCGCTTTCGGTGGCGTCAAGGGACGGACACAGCTCCCCGGCATGGTCGAGGACGCGATGAGAGGCGATATCGATCTGGCCCCATTCGTAACCCACACGATGGGTTTGGAGGAGATCAACGAGGCCTTCGAACTGATGCACGAAGGCAAGTCGATCCGCACGGTCATTCACTACTGACCCGTCGATCAGAAGCGGCGCGAGGCGCTCGGATCGACAACTCGGCCGTCATCATGGCTCGACCCCGGCCATGATGACGCGCGCTCTGGCAAATGGGCAACGCGTCGCGATGCGGTAACAAGCGCCGAAGTGCGGTCGTTACATGCCGATAGCGGCACGGACCAGGGCCGCTTGGCCCAGGCGCTTACCGCCGGAGTGTGTGTGGCCTCGTCGCGCGACCCACGGGAAAATGGTTTTGTCGCAACCTTTGTCTAGTGCTGGAAAAATATTTCAAAGGTGCCGAACATCGGGCCCGCCTGGCCGTTGGATGTATTGAGTCGGAAATGCATTCATCTGTACCCGACTGTGATGAACCACGGGCCGCACAGGCGTATAGGGCAGGAAGACTGAATTGAAGAGCAAGGATATTCACGCGACGACGCCGGCCACCGATCATGGGCATACGGGGCCGCCCGCTTGCGTGCAGGTTCGCGGCGCGCGCCAGAATAACCTCAAAAATATTGACGTCGATGTACCGCGCGACGCCTTCGTGGTGTTCACCGGCATATCGGGCTCGGGCAAGTCATCGCTCGCGTTCGGCACCCTTTATGCCGAAGCCCAGCGGCGTTATCTGGAATCGGTTGCGCCCTATGCCCGTCGCCTGATCGACCAGGCCGGCGTGCCGGAGGTCGACGCGATCGACGGTTTGCCGCCTGCGGTCGCGTTGCAGCAGCAGCGCGGCTCGGCCAACGCGCGATCCTCGGTCGGCAGCGTGACGACGCTCTCCAGCCTGGTGCGGATGCTCTATTCGCGCGTCGGCGAATATCCGCGCCATCAGCCGATGCTCTATGCGGAGGATTTCTCCCCCAACACGGTCGCGGGGGCCTGCCCGACCTGTCACGGCATCGGGCGCGTCTATGACGCGACCGAAGAAACGATGGTGCCCGACGACACGCTGACGATCCGGGAACGCGCAGTCGCCGCCTGGCCGGCGGCATGGCATGGCCAGAACCTGCGCGATATCCTCGTGTCACTCGGCTATGACGTCGATACGCCGTGGCGCGACCTGCCGAAAAAGGATCGCGACTGGATCCTCTTCACTGAAGAGGCGCCGACGGTGCCGGTCTATGCGGGTCTGACGCCCGAACAGACCCGCGTGGCGCTGAAGCGCCGCATGGAACCGAGCTACCAGGGCACCTTCACCGGCGCGCGCCGCTATGTGCTGGAAACCTTCGCCAACACGAAAAGCGCGCTGATGAAGAAGCGCGTCTCGCAATATATCATCGGCCGCGATTGCCCGACCTGCGACGGCAAGCGCCTGAAGCGCGAAGCCCTGTCGGTCAAATTCGCCGGCCTCGACATTGCCGAGTTCGGCGACCTGACGGTGCTCAAGCTGAAGGACTTGCTGATGCCCGTCGCGCATGGCGAGTATGGGGCAGTCTCCGACACCTCAAAGGGCCATGTTCTGGAAAAAGCGGCCCGCGAAGCAGCGGTCGAACAACGGGTTGCCGCGGGCGGCTCTGCGCACAAGAGCGCGCCCGACGTGCGCCGCACGCCCAATCTCTCCGACGAGAAGCGGATCGCCGCACAACGCCTTGCCTGCGAATTGATCGAGCGGCTCGAGGCGCTGATCGATCTTGGCCTTGGCTACATTTCGCTCGACCGCAGCACGCCGACGCTCTCCTCCGGAGAGTTGCAGCGCTTGCGGCTTGCCACCCAATTGTCGTCACAGCTTTTCGGGGTGGTCTATGTGCTTGACGAGCCTTCGGCAGGGTTGCACCCGGCAGATGGCGAAGCCTTGCTCACCATCCTCGAGCGTCTCAAGGCGGCGGGCAACTCCCTGTTCGTCGTCGAACATGATCTCGACGTGATCCGCCGCGCGGAATGGCTCGTCGATGTCGGGCCAGGAGCCGGGGAAAAGGGCGGTGAAGTCCTCTACAGCGGGCCGATAGAGGGGCTTGCCGACGTCGAGACTTCGATCACCCGCCGCTACCTGTTCGCAGAGCCGCTCCGCAGTGAGCGCACACCGCGCGATCCCAAGGCATGGCTACGCCTGGAAGGGATCAGGCGGAACAATCTCCATGGTCTCGACGTCGAGTTTCCCATCGGCTGCTTCACCGCTGTCACCGGCGTTTCGGGATCGGGCAAATCCAGTCTTGTCAGTCAGGCGCTGCCCGAGCTCGTCACGGAACACCTCGGCGGCTCCCCCGTGGCCGAGGAGGAGGATATCGATCCGCTGCTCGATGTTGCACAGAACGACACTGAAGGACGCATTGTCGCAGGCATGGAGCATGTTCGCAGGCTGGTGCGGGTCGATCAGAAACCGATCGGCCGCACGCCGCGCTCGAACCTATCCACCTACAGCGGCATGTTCGACCATGTGCGACGGATCTTCGCTGATACGCCGCTCGCCCGCCGGCGGCACTACAGCCCCGGAAGGTTCTCGTTCAACGTCGCGCAAGGCCGCTGCCCTGTGTGCGAGGGCGAGGGATACGTCATGGTGGAGCTGCTGTTCCTGCCGAGCGTTTTTGCCCCCTGCTCGACCTGTCATGGCTCTCGCTACAACCCGCAAACGCTCGAAGTCGAATGGAACGGGCGCAATATCGCCCAGGTGCTCGAACTGACGGTCGACGACGCGTGCGATTTCTTCGCTGGCGAGGCATCTGTGATGCGCTCCCTCGACGTGTTGCGGGAGATCGGTCTTGGTTATCTGAGGCTCGGACAGCCGGCGACCGAGCTGTCTGGCGGGGAGGCGCAGCGCATCAAGCTGGCGGCTGAACTGCAACGCGCCCAGCGCGGCAACACGATCTACATCCTCGACGAGCCCACTTCGGGGCTTCACCCCTCCGATGCCGACCGGCTGATGCAACACCTGCAGGGCCTCGTTGACGCTGGCAATACCGTCGTCGTCGTCGAACATGACATGCGCGCCATCACGCAGGTGGACTGGGTCATCGATCTGGGACCGGGGGCTGGGGAAGATGGCGGCCGTATCGTTGCCAGCGGCGTCCCTGGCGTCGTTGCGGAAGCAGAAGGCAGTCTCACCGCCCCCTATCTCAAAGCGGCGCTGTAGGTCGTAAACCTGGCCGGACGCACGTTCGATGAGGCGTATCTCCACCGTACGCACGCTGAAATGGTCGAATCTGAAAACGGGAGCCGGCGAGGTGTCACCGCGGGTGACGCGGCTTGGGGATTGAGTGCTCGGAAGTGCGCCGTTTTCGTCTGATACTAGGCGTAGCGGACAGTCAATCGTCGGCCATCCGCTACGCCTGTTTGTGAGGACCTTCACTAGGGAGCGCGCCCTCACATGGTTCGTCGAAACCGTCCCGTATTAATTCGAGGCCGCAGGCCCAGCGCCCGCACCTTCCGCGATTTGCTCAACGAGCTTGCCACAGAAGGCGGGTAAATCATCGGGGTCGCGGCTGGTCACAAGGCCGTTGGCGACCACGACTTCCTCATCGGCCCATGTAGCGCCGGCGTTCTCGATATCGACCTTCAGCGTCGGGTAGGACGTCAAGGTGCAACCCTCAAAAACGCCCGCCTCGATCAATGTCCAGGGTGCATGGCATATCGCGGCAACCGGTTTTTTCTGATCGAAAAAAGCCCGGATGAAGTCAATTGCCTCGGCGCTGCCGCGCAGCTTGTCGGCACCGACAGTCCCTCCGGGCACAACTAGTCCGTCGAAATCGTCGGCTCTGACATCGGAAAATGCTCTGTCGATAGTATAGCTGCCGCCCTCGTCGAGATCGTTATTGACCGTGTGAGCCTCGCCCGGTCAAAACTGACCACGGTCACTTTGCCGCCAGCCTCCTCGACAGCTTGCTTGGGCTTCGAGAACTCTGGTTCTTCCGTCCCGCGGGTGCGATCAGAATGGCAACTGATTTGCCCTCTAACGTCATCATTTATTCCCTATTTCGGAGAAGACTAAAGTCAGGCGGTCGGCTTAAGCACGACCTTTGTCCATCCATCATCGCGCGCATCGAAATGCTTGTAGGCGTCTGGCGCCTGATCGAGCGGCAGTCGGTGCGAGATGATTTGGGCAGGATTGGCCCGGTCTTGCTCGATAAGCTTCATCAGTCGCCGGTTGTAGTGCTTTACATTGCACTGGCCGGTGCCGATCTTCTGGCCCTTGAACCAGAAGCTGCCGAAGTCGAACGCCATCTTGCCTTCCTTCTGGAGATCGTCGGGCGCGTTCGGGTCTTCCGGGATGAACACGCCGACGACGCCGATTCCACCGGTGGCCTTCGTGCTTTTGACGAGGCAGTTCATCGTGTAATTGCTGCGCTCCTTGCCGTGGCGATCGCAACACTGATACCCGACCGCCTCGACCCCCCGGTCGGTCCCGAGGCCGCCGGTCGCGTCAAGGATCTGCTGGGCGGGATCGCCCTTACGCATGTCGATCGGAATAGCGCCCATCGCCTCGGCCAGTTTCAGGCGGTCATCGTGAGAATCGACCACGAAAATCTGAGCGGCACCGCGGATTTCGGCTGAGTGCGCGGCCATTAAACCGACCGGACCGGCGCCGTAGATCGCGATGCTTTCGCCAGGCAGGAACCCTGACAGTTCGACGCCATGCCAACCCGTCGGGAAGATGTCGGAGAGCATGACATAGTCATCCTCCTTCTCCTCAGCGTCCTCAGGCAGTTTCAGGCAATTAAAGTCCGCATAAGGAACGCGCATGAACTCGGCCTGACCACCTTGCCACGGACCCATCTCGGCAAAGCCATACGCTGCGCCGGCGGTTCCAGGGTTGGTCGTGAGACAAAAACCCGTCAAACCGCGTTCGCAATTTTCGCAGAAACCGCAACCGACGTTGAACGGCATGCACACGCGATCGCCCTTCTTGATACGATCTACGGCAGCGCCGACTTCGACGACCTCGCCAAGGTTTTCGTGACCGAAGACCTTGCCCTTCTCAAAGCTGGTGCGGCCCTCATACATGTGAAGGTCCGACCCGCAGATATTGGTCGTGGTCAGCCGGATGATAACATCGGTATGCTTTTCGATCTTGGGATCATCGATGGTGTTGACAGAAACATCTTTGGGCCCGTTGTACACGACAGCTTTCACGGATCTTTCCTTTCACAGCTCTTCTCAACGCGTCATCAAATCGAGAGCTTGGTGATGATCCGGTCCATCGCAACGGCGGACGACATCGCCCCCTTCCAAGTGATCTCAGTTTCCTGAACCTTCTGCTACCTGAGAGGTTCCTTCCCGTAGGGCCGTCCTGGGATCGATTCACGGCGGTTTTCTGAATGACTGGGCTAGAACGGCCGAATAACGCGCCGAATTGATGTGCTTAATAATCTCCCGCGAACCAATGGTGCCCTTACGTCGGGACACATCAACGGCACCTTCTCAGTAAATTCAGAAGTGTGATAAGCGCAAAAGACAAGGCCATCCACTTTCGCGGATGACCTGTCGTATTCATTTATTCATTTCCCGATCCGACCGGGCCATCCATTCCGGATGGAGACACGAGCCTTACCCTGCAGTCAGACGGCAGCTTAGGGTGCCGACCGCTCCGCTATTTCGCGGCCAGCAGGGTGAACTTGTGAATCTGCGGCGGTTCAGAAAACAGTTCTTCTGCCTTGTCCATCAGTGCGGCGGCAACCTTGCCGTCAAGATGGGCCTGCCGATCCTCCTCTGTGTCGAACGTATCGAAGATCGCGTACGCACCGGGACCTTCCTCGATCGCATACCAGGTCAGAGTGCCCGCCTCAGCTTGAACGAGCGGCAATGCCGAGGTCAGGAAATTGGCGACATCGCGCTCTTTTCCGGGCTTGGCCTTCAGTGGTACATACAGGGCAAGTTTGGACATAAATGACTCCTCAAGTGAAACGGACAGATATTATTCGGCAAAGTAACGGACGAGCGGGCCGGTACGTTCCCCATGAGGCGGAGCACACGCGGCCCCGCCTCCTCGTCGAAATCAGAACTGCTGTGCGGTCGGCCGGATGACGATCGCGTTGACGTCGACGTCATCAGGTTGTTCGACAGCGAACGCGATAGCACGCGCCACCGATGCCGCCGGGATGGCCTGCTTGTAGAAGTCCAGCACCGTCTCGGCGGCCGCGCCAGAGGTCGTGAACTTCAGATCGCTTTCGACAGCTCCAGGCTCGATTGACGTGACCCGGACCTTTTCCCCCACCTCGTGGCGCAAGCCCTCGCTGATCGCGCTGACGGCGAACTTGGTGCCGGAGTAGACCGTGCCGCCCGGTGCGAAGACCTTGATGCCGGCAACCGAGCTCAAGTTGATGATGTGACCGCTGCCCTGCTCGAGAAAACCGGGAAGGGCCGCCGCGATGCCGTAGAGCGTACCCTTCAGATTGACGTCGATCATCTGGTCCCACTCGTCGGTGTTGACCTCGGCCATCGGACGGATCGGCATCAGCCCGGCGTTGTTGATCAGCACGTCGAGGCGGCCGAAGTCGGCAATGATTGCGGCGACGACGGACTGGACCGCCGATTTGTCGCTCACATCCAGCGCGTAGCTACGTGCCGTGCCGCCAGTTGCGGCGATGTCCGCGACGACCTCGTCGAGCCTGTCCTTGCGCCGCGCGGCGATGGCCACCTTGGCGCCGCGTTCCGCGAGAAGACGCGCGGTTTCCGCGCCGATGCCGGTGCTGCCGCCGGTAATGAGAACGACCTTGCCTTCGATACCCTTGGTCATGACTGTATTCCTTCAAGTCAGTTGTTGATTTTTCGCCGGATCGCGGCTCCGCCTCAGCGGTAGCCGCGTGGATGAATGAGGCCCAAAAGGCACCACGCGAAGCGCAGGTGCCAACAGGCCGATAATCCGCAACTCGTCTGTGTCGAACGCCGGTACAAGCCGTGCCGAACCCACCCATTCTTCAGGCTTGCCCATTGGCACCATCCTCAGGTCGCCGAGACGGGGTTGAGGACAAACGCGGCGCGCTCGGCCAGATCGCCGATCTGAGAGAGGTAGTTCTGGAAGTGGGGCGTCGCACGGTGGGCGGCGACTGCATCCGCGTCCGCGTACAGCTCGTCGAGCACGAAACGGTTCGGATCGCTCTGGTCCTGCCAGAGATCGTAGCGCAAATTGCCCGGTTCGGCACGGCTCGGCTTTAGCATGGCGTCGAGCAGAGCGCGCAGGCGGTCGACGGTATCCGCACGGGCGGTGAGGACGGCGACGATCTTCACGTTGGCGGACATGGCACCGTTCCTTGTCTTGGTTATATCCGTGGGCGGGCGCACCCTTAGCGCCCCGCCGGTCATCCTGGTACTCACGCAGCGGCGCGATCGAGGGCTTCGATCAACGCGTCGGCCATGGCCCGGTCCGACGCCGGATTCTGACCCGTGATCAGATCCCGGTCCACGACGACATTCGAAGCGAAGTTCTTGTCGGTGACCGAGACGTCGCCACCGGCCGACCGCAGCGCCTTTTCCATGTCGAAGAAGAGCTCGCCCTTTAGCACTTGCTCCTCAGCGATCTTCTCCTCGTTCGCCGAGAAGACGGTCATGCGGTAGCCCGCGTAGATCCAGTCTCGCGCCAGGTCGGCCGCCCCGGCGTCATCGCCTTCCTCCAGCGCCGTGCAGAAGGCCGAAGCATCCTCGAGCGCTGCGACAACGACCACCGGTCCGTGGCAGAGGAGCGCGGTCGGCTTGGCCGCCGCGTGGAAGTGACGGAGGATCGTGCCCGCATCGCGGTCCAGCATCAGGTCGACGACGGGCGCGTGACCTCCCGGCACGAACACGCCAACGAAGCCGTCCAGGCCGTCTTCGACGACCGATTTCAGCGTACGCACGTCGTTCATCGCCGGGTGGCTGGCAAAAAAGTCCTTGGCACGCTGGAACGCCGTCTCATCGCCGCCAAAATGATCAACCGAAACGGAGACGGCGTCGATGTGCGGCTTGGCCCCATTGGGCGTGGCGAGAACAATATCATAGCCGGCGTCGAGGAGAGCTAGCGCGGGGACCGCCGTCTCGTTGAGATACTGACCGACCGTCGCGGTACCGCCGCCACGCAGACCGAGTTGTGTCGCGTTCGACCCAAGAACGAGAACCTGACCCTTGCTCATCTGAACCTCCATGTGCGCGGCGTCCGTCGCCGATGGACGGGAAATGGGCCTCGTTGACATATTCCAGAAGTTTATCTTTCTAATATCAGATATACGTCTAACAGGATGACTGGATGCGCTACGATCTGAACCTGCTGCCGATCTTCGTCGCGTTGATGGAGGAACGCAGCGTCACCCGGGCTGCTGAGCGCATGGGCATGACGCAGCCCGCCCTGTCTAACGCCCTGTCGCGTCTGCGACAGATGCTTCAGGACCAGCTGTTCGTCCGCGAACGCTATGGCATCCAGCCGACCCCGATCGCGCTTGAACTTTCGCCGCTGATCGCCGAGGCACTCGCGCAGCTCGACGACGCGGTCCTCGGTCAGCAGGCCTTCGACCCCGCACACGCCGAACGGCTGTTCACGATCGCGCCGAACGGCTATGTCGAGTTCGTCATCGTCCCCGCTATCTTGGCGCGCCTGGAGAAGGTCGCGCCCGGCATAAAGCTCCGCCTGACGCCCTTCGGCAGCGATCTTGCGGAAACAGGCGTCGTGTCGGGCACGACGGCGCTCGTGCTGGGCCGCATCGTCGATCCGCCCGATAACCTCGTCGTCCAGCACCTGATGGACGAAGGGCTCGCCTGCGCCGTCCGCGCCGACCATCCGGCCATCGGCGATGCCATGACGCGCGAGCAGTTCGAGACGATGAAGCATGTCAACATCGTGCCGCCCGGACGGATGCGCGCCGGGCTGTTCCAGGCGCTGGCGCAGCAGCAGCTGAAGCGCGACGTCGCGATCTCCGTGACAAACTTCTTCGCGGTAGCCGAGATGGTGGCGGTGACCGACTATTGCGCCACCTTGCCCTCGCTCATCTGCAGGCGGCTGATGCACGACCCCCGGCTGAAGATCCTGCCGGCTCCGGTCGACCTCGGCAGCTTTCCCGTGGAAATGGCCTGGCACGTCCGTTACCGGCACGATCCCGCACACCGCTGGCTACGGGCGCTGATCGGCGAGGTCATCACCGACTTCAAGGGCAAGACGGCAGCGACAGCCATGCCGTCGCCAGCGTGATGGACGTCTGTCGGCCGCGCGACGCCGGTTGACTTCCGTAAGCGCCCTTAAAGGCTGGGCGGGCACCCCGCCGCTAGTCTTTCGCGTGATCACGTGCAGCTTCTCGCAGCTCCTGGGCGGAAGCCTGGGGCAAAGGCCAGCGACAGTCTCGAACACGCGAGTCGAGTTCGTACATTTAGTGCATCGTCTGGTCGATCGTGGTGACTTCCGAGCGGGAAGTGGTCGGCTGACCCAAGGCCAGCCGACCACTTCCTTAGGCCGGGGTGCCAGTTGCGTGCGCGCGGCACACTTCGATCAAGTCCTCGACCGAACCCTCCCACGGCACATAGCCATTGGTTAGCTCGATGGTGCTGAAGCCGGCCGCCAGTGCCAGTTCGCAGATGACGTGACCCCCTGAAACTCCTCCAGGAATAGCTAGAGTCCGCCCCTCAATGAGAAACGGGGGTCACGTCATAACTCGCTAAGGCGATGCAATCGTAGGAAGCAGTCTGCTGTCCCTGTCGCGCCATGGGGCCGGCCGAGACATCGGTGATCCCACGATCATGACCAAACCCAAGGTTGCCCGATTGAGCTCTGGATCGCTGGCTCGCTTCCGACTACCGTTGAGAACGGCCAAGCTAATTGCGAGGCGAAGACACCGCCGAGGCTCCGCTGACCACCCCTAAACACCTAAGCTGGCTGGTGGATTCCGGCACCATCGTCCCGACAGCATGCGGGAAAGCGATCCCAGTGTGGGAGCTTCAGCACGTCGACGACGCAGCAATCCTTTCGGACTGGGCCAGTCATTTCCGTCGTCACTATTGCAGCGATGAGGACCTTGAAGCTCTCACTCAAGGGACCGGCAAGACAAAAGCTGAGTTTCTGAGAGAGATGAAGCTGCCTAGCCTCGAGAAACCCGGCCCAAGTGTACGGTCCGGCGACTTCGGAGAAATCCTCATCGCGGACTATCTGCGATACGTGCTGGGACACTGGTCACCGGCCCATATTCGCTACGATGGGCGATTCAACCCGAACGATCCGACTAAGGGTGCCGACATTATCGGGTTCAGTCATGATCCTGATGTAGGTCATCTTCCAGCTGACGAACTGTACCTGTTCGAAGCGAAGTCAGGGATGACACTCAGCAAGAAGAACAGGCTTCAAGACGCCGTCGATGATTCCGGAAAGGACAAGCTGCGTGAAGCGGTGTCGCTTAACGCCTTCAAGCAGCGGCTGCGCAAGGATGGAGACGAAACCGGCCAAAAAATCGTTCAACGTTTTCAAGATGAGACGGCGCGCCCGTTTGCTCGTCGCAATGGAGCGGCGGCCATCATGGACGACGACGTGTTCGCCGCGACCGACCTGACAAAAGTGGATGCTTCCCTGCATCCGAACGCGGCCAACCTTTCTCTAATGGTCATCAAAGGGCCTTCGCTCATGGCGCTCGTGCACGCGCTCTACGAGAGAGCGGCGGATGAGGCCTAACCGCGCCGCACGGACGGTCCTTCGTTACACGAGGTCCAAGGCTAAGATGTACGAGTTCCGGGTTCCGGAAGAGCACCACATTGCGATTCCGCGCGACCCCAACATCCTGTTCTCCTTGGCGGTCGCCATCCTCGGAGACTTGGCCTCCACAATGGCCGACGAGTTTACCCCAGGAGATCCACTTTCGGAGCTGAGCGGGGGCGTGCCGGAGTTTTGGGACGAATGGGCCGACCTGGATCCTGATAAGCTCCTAGGGTTCGCGGCGACATTTTTTGACGCCTATCTCAACTCCCGGCTTGATGAGGAGATTACGCCAGAATTCTCTCTTTTAGCTGCGGCGGCCTACTATATCGGGCACAGCGTTGGCAGCGCGACCGTCGTGATCCGCGGCACGCCGTCTCCTGCCGCCGACCTGGAGGGCGGCACAAAGCGACTCGTTCACTCCATCTTGTCCAACCACTTCGAGGGGCCAGATGACTCCGATGGTGTCGCCGATGAGGTTCTGGCCGCCCTCCGCAGGTTTTTCCTACTAGAAGACGACGCGATCGCGGTCGCGGTTGCCTGCGCAAACCTTCGACGACAGGTCTACAAAGAAGGCTCGGTGAGGGAGCTTCTGTATGCCGATCTGGTGAGCGCCATCTGTGCGCTTAAGGTCAGGGCTGCTGCCCGAACCTATCTGAGCCGGTCGTCGGACCTAGCGCTTGATGCCTGGCGGCCCGCTCTGCGGAAACCAAGCTTCCCCAAGGAGCTTTGGCCCGCCCAACAGAAGATCTGTGATGCGGACGTCCTTCGCGGAAGGTCGGTCGTCATTCAAATGCCGACAAGTGCAGGCAAGACGCGCGCGACAGAGATCATCATCCGGTCGGCTTTCTTGTCGGGCCGGGCCGAGCTCGCTGTCATCGTCGCGCCCTACCGGTCTCTTTGCCATGACATACGCTCTGACCTCACGTCGGCCTTCTCTGGAGAGGCGATCACGGTCACTGAAGCCAGCGAGGCCTACCAAGTAGACCTCTTCTTTGATGACGAAGAGACGCGGAAAACCGTCTTGATCGTTACGCCGGAGAAACTCCTTTATCTCATTCGCAGAAATCCCGATCTGGCGGAGCGGATAGGCCTCATCATCTACGATGAAGGCCATCAGTTCGAAGGCATGACGCGCGGCCCAACCTACGAACTTCTTCTATCCACGCTACGCATGTCGCTCTCGCCAGAAGCGCAAACCATTCTCATCTCCGCTGTGATCGGAAACGCCGACCAGATTGCGGAATGGCTGATCGGCGAGGCGAACGTCGTCCGAGGAGATGGCCTTTTACCCACGACCAGAAGCATCGCCTTTGCGAGTTGGGAAAATGAGCTCGGCCAACTGGCTTACGTCAGCCCGAGCGACCCGGAGGAGCGCGAGTTTTTCGTTCCGCGCCTCATCGCAAGGACGGTGATCCCGCTCGAAGGGAAGCAGCGCACACCACGGTTCTTTCCAGAAAATACCGGGCCCGACGTCGCGCTCTATCTCGGTCTTCACATCGTAGCCAACGGCAGCGTTGCGGTCTTCTGCGGGCGAAAGGATACGGCCGCCGGCGTTGCGCGCCGCGCCGCGGAGCTTTTCTTTGAGAAGAAGATCGATCTGCCGAACCCGCTTGCGGTTTCGGACGAAGGCGAGATCGAGCGAATCCACGCTCTCAGTGTCGCGCACTTGGGCCCGGACGCGAGCGCATCGAGAGCTGCTGAGCTCGCTATCCTGACTCATCACGGCGACACACCCCAGGGACTTCGGCTTTCCATCGAACACGCGATGAAGACAGGTTTCGCCCGCTTCGTCGTTTGCACATCCACGCTGGCTCAGGGCGTCAACTTCCCGATCAAGTACCTCCTGGTCACAGCGACCCAGCAAGGCAGGGAGCGCATTCTCGTCCGTGACTTCCACAATCTGATCGGTCGGGCAGGCCGCGCGGGTATGCACACTGAGGGAAGCGTCATCTTCACGACGTCTTCGGTCTACGATCACCGGGAGCACAGACGGGGCATATACGGCTGGCAGGAGACCAAACGTCTCCTGAACCCCGCGAACGCGGAACCCTGTGTCAGCGGCATTTTGGCGCTCTTGGGAGATTACGTTCAGCGGGTGCCTCCGATTGTGATGGCGCTGCGCGACGAATGGTTGGACTTAACTTTCGCCGATGGCGAAACAGTCGCCAACATCACGGCGGCCGCACAGGCGATCGACGCTCGGATTGATACTAAGGATTTCACCCTGTTCGTGAACGATCGCGCCCGGGCAATCCAAAACATTGCAGCCTTTCTGGCAGCACACATGACTTTCGATGACGACGATGCTGTCAATCGCGTCGAAGAACTAGCGGAAAGCACCCTTGCTTACTTCCTCGCCGAGGCGGACCAAAAGCCAAGGCTGATCGAGATTTTCCGGAGTATTGCCGTCGCTCTTCGACAGAACGCGGACAAGGATTTGAGAAACCTCATTCGGGTCTCGCCTTTGGCACCCTCGGCCATTTCCTCTTTGCAGCGCTGGCTCGTCGAGAACAATGAGATGCTGGAGCAAGCCGCTGAAGACGGAAGTCTGCTCCAGGCAGTCGCTGAACGTGTGTTGGACTCGGTAACGTCTAAATCACTTCTTGGCATGTCCGACCGCCGAGCCGCACTTCCGGCCTTCATCTCCTGGTGCGATGGCGCTGCATTCGGCGAGATCCACACCCCATTGGCCGAAGCCGACGTACGGTTCAGCACGCGTCACCCCACCGTCGAGCACGTCGTCGCGCTATGCGAGAATGGGTTCGGTTATGATGCAGCCATGGTGGTAGCCTCAATGGCCGATCTCACCGAGGATGACGAAGGTTTCCTCCACTCTGGCCTTAGCGAACTCCAGAAGGTGGTGAAGTACGGATTGCGCGAACAGCCTGAGATCGCGTTCTACGAGGCGGGCTTCGCTGATCGGATTGTCGCGTCCGCACTGGGCAATCGGTTCAAGGGAGTTACGACAAAGCAGGACGTGCGCCAGGCTGTACGCGGTGAACCTCAGGCAGCCAGGGCGATCATCGACCGGTTTCCCTCGTACTTCGGGACGGTTCTCGATGAACTGAGCCACGACTAGGCCTGTTCAGGTCGCATCACTAGTCGAGACCGATCCTGGTGATAACTGATCTGAAAAGGGAAGTCGGCGTTGAACCGATTAATCTAACGACTAACGACTAACGACTAGCGGCATCGTCGAGTGGTGGTTCGCCAGCAGCCTGTGTGACCGCTTCTGGACCTCGGCCTAATGTCCGCTTCTCTAATCGGGTATGGGGGTCAAGCTGGTATTGATCGTCGGCCTGATCGATCACACGGGTCACGCTTCTCTTCGCAGTCTGGATGGCTCCTTGCGAGCGGAGCCGCTGCACGCATGCATGGGATCAGGGTCTGGAGAGCCTCGCTATTGGTCGCGCTCGGAGCGCAGCAGACATTTTCGGCTTCATCCATCCCGTCGTCCGCGTGGGACGATCCGGCCAGGATCGGATCGTGGTGGGGTAGGTCAGGTCATGCCGCAGCCTCCGATCCGTGCCGGAACTCAGTGCCGTCGGCCCACATGCGGTGCAGGACGACAGCAAGCTTGCGGGCGACGGCGACGATGGCGCGTCGGCGGCCCTTGGTCTTCATCAGCCGCATGCCCCAGGCCTTCAGGCTCGACCACGTGATCGAGCGCATGAGCATGGCGTTGGCGGCGGCGTAGAGGGTGGCGCGCACGTCGGAGTCGCCGGCGTGGGAGATGCGGCCGGGATTGTCCTTCTCGCCGGACTGGAAGCGTCTGGGCGTCAGTCCGAAGTGGGCGCCGACGGTGCGCGAGCTCTTGAAGCGGGCCGGGTCATCGACGGCGGCCTTGAAGCTCAGGGCGGTGATCTCGCCGACGCCGGGGATGCCCATGAACCGGGTGCAGACCTCGTCCTCGTGAGCCGCCTTCCTCACGCGCCGGTCGAGCTCCATGAAGGTCTCGAACAGCACACTCGTTCTCCAGGTCGATGCACTTGCGCTGCATCACCTTGCGGCTGGTCAGCAGCGCCCGCAGGTGGTGGCTCTCGACACTCTTCACATGAACGCGGCTGTACCATCCGGAGCGGAGAATCTGGGCGATGCCGCGGGCGTCGTGCTTGTCCGTCTTGTTACGCATGGCCGACAGCGCCGCCGCGACCTGTCGCGCCTCCATGCACACCACGTCGAAGCCGGCTTCACGAAGACCATAGGTCAGGTGCTGGGTCAGCGTGCCCGCCTCGAGACCGACCTGATGGATCGGCTCTCCGAACTCGCTCAGACAGCGGACCAGGTCCGGCACGTCTGACGGCACGGACCGCTCGAGGCGGACCTTACCGTCATTATCGATGATGCAGACCGCCACTGAGCGCAGCGACACATCCAATGCAGCGTAGAACATCGTAGTCTCCCTTCCTCTCGGACTGAGCCGAGCACTCTATGGGAGCTTGCCCCTTCGCAGGACCGCCCGATTACGCATGCTCCTGGCGCTGTCCGGCACAGAGCCTATGAGGCTGCACCTCGAAGTAGGTGTGCCTCAACCAATGAGAGCGTCACTGTTCGACTGCGTGGGATCGAACGACAGCTCTTCAGCCAAGGCTTCAGCTTCAGCGCGATCCGCGTCAGTCATGGATTCCGTCGAGCGTTCTGTGAGACTGGACAGGGCACCCACCGATTTCTGAAAGTCGCCATCCTGAAACTGAAGTTCTTGACGTCCGAGCGCACTCTCAAGCTCATGCACAAGCGACATCGTCAGATCGCGCGTGCGGGGTGTTGGAGTACTGCGTCTCGCGTCCTGAAAAACGTCTTTGCCGGCCTGTCGAGCTGCTGCTCCCTGCTTCACGAACCGTATTGCGTAGTACACGGCGTCGGTGACCTCCTGTCGCGAATAGCCATCTGTGATGGGGCGAAGGTCGATCATTGTGGCGTCCCGATGCTGATGACGTCGAAAGTTGAGTGCGGCAGGTCCTCGACGATGAACTCTTGGGACAACGGATTCGCCATCGCGGAGATATCGACCTCTGTACAGTATGGCTGAGCTCGGTCTGCGCTGATCACGCACAGCAGGGGCTTGAAGTTCGCAGCAGGAGCCACTGCGGCAGTATTCTGGATGCGGTCGGCGGTCCTCTGATCGATCATGCCTCTCTCAAGCTTCTTCAGCGCCCCCCGCTGAATGCCGATTCTGTTTGCAGTAATCTTGTCACTGTGGAGGTCGGCGGCCGCTACTTCTTGCGCAAGCGTCTGATAAATCTGGAACGGTGAGGAGGTGGGCGGCACCGTGTAGATTGCCGACCGCAGATTGATATCAAAGCACGGAGTGCACCACATATAGTGCAAACCTCCATAATAGCGCTCGTTGATGTTGAACGCGAGCTGAGTCACCGTCGCGTAGAGCACTGGGCGCTGCAGGATGCCTGCGGGATTGGAAACAATCTGATCCAGAGGATGCATCCTTCATTTTCTTAGCAGGGATAGGCGCAAGGGACACGAAACGCCAGCTGAGCGCGCGCGCTTATTTGGCCTAGATGTCGGCTTTCAGGCAGTCTGCTGAGGACCGCTGTTGGCGCTTTCTAGACTTTCGCATCTAAGCTTCTCAAGCGACCTTTGGAGCCTCGCTAATGCGCTGCAGTATGAGATGCAGGTCGACGAACCAGGACCCCGCCGGCGATGCGTCGTCGCGCTGGTGCAGAGTCTAACTCGGCGACATCACGCTCCGGCGAGTTCCAGATAATAGTCTGCGTCAGACGTTTGCGCGCCGGCCAGCGGATTATCCGGCAGAGCAGCCGGGAGGGAGGCGGCGGTATTGGCCCGAGGCTGGGCGGACACCATCGCAGCGAGCAGGGCGCTCCATCTTGTCAGCGCGTCGCGCTTCTCGGCCATGTAGTCGTACAGGGCATAGGTCGACAGGGTGATCATGGCCGCCCCGCCCGTCTCGCTGGTGTGGTTCAGGACGCGACCGATGATGAAGGGCTGCACCCGCAGGCGCTCACTGGCCATATTGGTCGCAGCAGTCCGTCTCAGGTCGTGCGGCGTGAGCCTCTCCAGGCCGAGGGCGATCCGAATATTGCGCAGGTCGTGGCTGACGGCGTTGGCACCCATGGGCTCGTCGACATCCCACTGGGACGGGAAAACGTAGGGGGAGGGGGCAAGGCCTTCGCTGGCCTGTTGTGCGAGCGCCTGGTGGATGAGTTGAATCGCCAGAGCGGTCAGGGGCACCTTGTGGGTCCGACCGTTCTTGGTGCGCTCTCCCGGGATGGTCCAGATCCGCTGGTCGAAGTCGAGCTCCGACAGGGCCATGCCGGTCACTTCGGAGCGCCGCTGGGCCAGGACCAGAAGCAGCTTGATAGCGATCGCGACGCGCGGCGTCACATAGACCTTGCCGTCCCTGTAGGCGGTATCGGGCTTGCGCAGCGTCTCCGGCCGGTCGACGCCGCGCCAGATGGCGAGGATCTCGGAATCCTTCAGCACGCGCTCGCGCGGCTTCTCCTGGCCCATGGCCTTCACGCCGGTGACGGGGTTGAACTCGATGCGGTCCTCGGAGATCGCGAAGTTGAACATCTGCCGGAGCTGGGCGCGGACGTGGTTGGAGGTCGTGTTCAGACCTTTCTCCATGGGCGCGCGGATCAGGGCCTTGATCTGCGGCTTGCGGATTTCCTCCAGGCGCAGCGGGCCGATCTTCGGCGTGACATACCGCTCGAGCAGCCAGCGCTCGCGCTTCAGGGTGTCCGGTCGCTTCGTCTTGCTGCGAGGCCGCCATTCGCCGGAGGCGCAGGCGGCGAAATAGGCTTCTGTGAGGTCGTCGAACGTCTTGAGAGGCAGGGCTGCGGCCGTGGCCTTCTCGATCCGGCGCTGGCCACTGGGGTCTCCACCATCAAAGGCCTTGCTGCGCGCAGCGGCGGCGCGCTGGCGGGCTGAGGCCAGCCCCACCTCAGGGTAATATCCAAGGTGAAAGCGGCGCTGCACTCCATCATCCGTTCGGTAGCGGACGAACCAGGACTTGCGCCCGGTGGCGTTCACTCTCAGGATCAGCCCGGCGGCATGCGGATGGTCGTCACTAAGCTCCATGCGCTCTCCCGCGAGAGCGATGGCGGCGGCGACGGATTTATCTGTCAATCTCACCTTCGGCACGCACCGATAATCCCTCAGAATGACCCTGAAATCCAGACCGATTCACACCAAACGGGGGCACACAGGGGACACAAATCGTCGAAATTTCCTGAAACGACCTGAAACCCAGTGAAAACTTTTATTCTTTTATACCAATATGTTGTAGCCGTTTCTGAACACCCCTGAAACCTGCTGAATCCCCCTTTAGGGCGGCTTTTAATCAGAGGGTCCTCGGTTCGAGCCCGAGAGGACGTACCATCTTATCCGTGTCTGCGGCTGGGCCTTGCTGAACCTGCGTCACGGCCGCCGCCGCCGCGTCTGAAGGATCGGGCACGTCCCGACGATCGGGCGGTTCTCAGGAGATGTCCGCGACACTAGGGGTGTTGTCGAAACGGATCCTGTTTTCAGCTGTCCCAGACGCATCGATCCTATGGACCAGGCTCAGCGCTAGCTCGGCAGCCTTATCGTCGCTAAGGTCATGAATATGGGGGCCATTGATACCCCTCCCACCTGCCGTATCGATCCTGACGGTGGCGAGACCGAGCCACCTTTGAAGCAGTCCCCGCCTTACCGTGACGGATTGAATATTGCCGTATGGCACCGTCCAGTCTCGCTGCTTCAGCACACCCCGCCTGACGTTCAGGCAGGTCTCAGCCAAGGCATAGCCATGAAAGCGGGGCCGCAGCAGCGACACCGCCAGCGGGACCGGCAGAACCAGCAGCAGGCTGGCGGCCAGAGGAAAGTAAAGGCTGGCCACCAGAACGATAACGGCGGGCAGTACTACCGACCCGAGGCAGGCCCCGGCGGCATGCCAGCGCGATACCGATCGAAGCAGGCATTGATCGAAGGGGGGCAGTCCGGCGTGGACGACCAGCGGTTCGATCTCGGTCGGTCGTGCGAAGGGAGCCAGCTCCTGGCGGCCTGACACATGGTCGCTGCTGCCCAGGGTCTGCACCTTGAACGCGCCCCACCCCAGACGTCCGCTGACAGCGCCGCGCTCGATCAGGCCAAGCTGAATCTGGCGTTGCGCGACCACGACTTCGGTCCTGGTCAGCAATCCGCAGCTATAGCGAAAACGACCTTCGGCAAAGGCCAGCTTGAAGTCATGGTATCGCAGAACGGTTCGGACGAGCCCGACGACGATCCCGAGCAGTACGGCCAGTCCAACGAAGCCGATCGCCAGCATCACATTCAGCCGCGCCTGCAGCTCCCGTTCGGCCACATCCAGCAGGTCCAGCCAGCGGCCCCAGTCAAAGACCTGGGTCTGGTCGAGATACTGGACCGCACCGAAAATGGCCGCGATCCAGACCAGCGAGAAGTTGAACAGGCCGAAATAGAGCAGGCGAGGAAGCGCCATTCGATACAGCGGGGTCTCTTCGTCTCCGCTACTGACGTCGGCTTCGGCTTTGACTGCGGTCTCGGCCACAGCCTGGCGCGTTTTGAGGCCCCTGAGCAGGGCGCGAAGGCGGTAGGCTTCGTCCAGGCTGACGCTGTCCAGTCTGCCTTCGTCTGCTTCTCCGCCACCCGTCTCGATGCGCACCTCGGCCAGACCCAGCGCCCGTGCGATCAGGCTGCGTTTGATAGACACATCCTGGATGCGCTCGGCCGGTATCGAGCGGTGTGTGCGATTGAGGATGCCGCGCGAAATCACCAACTGGTCTGGCAAGACCTGATAGGTGAAGCCGCGCCAGTGAAGCCAGCTGATCAAGCCCGTGACGGCCATTGCCAGCGCAAGCCCGACGAGCGCGAAAATGAGAGCCAGTCCCTCGCCTTGCACGGCGGTCAGGATAAACGGCACGGCGAAAATGGCCGACGGCAAACCGGGCAGGGCGCGAACGAGTATGGTCCGCGGATCAAGCCGTCGCGGCGGCAGGATACTTGGATCGATAGGCTGCCGGGGCTCCATTACCAGGGCGCGTCGCTGATCCGGCCGCGAATGGCATCACGGATTTCTTCGGCGCGCTGGCGGCTTATGCCAGGCAGTATGACCCGGCTGCCTTCGGTGCCGGCCGTGTGGAGTATGAGCGTTGCTACACCGGCGCTACGCTCGATCGGCCCCTGGCTGACGTCGATGTGCTGGACACGCGACACGGGCACGATGGTGTGCATCTGGGTGAGCCATCCCTGGGCCACGTGCAGTTCCCGGTCGGTGAAGGCATAACCCCAGCGCCGCCAGCGTCCCGGAACAAGAAAAATCGTGGACAAGGCTCCGAAGACAACTACCGGACCGGTGACAAGCCCGAACACCGTATCAACGCGCCATTGCAGTACGCCATCCGCAATCGCTGCGATCGCAACAAGCGTCAGCCAGCCGATCGCCGATCGCACACGCAACACATTCAGATAGCCGCGCTCCAGCGGTTGCAGGGGAATGATCTGGGCAGTCATCGATAACCGACCATCCAGGGCTGGCATGGCCGGGACCGTGTCTCGTCAGTGTAGCGGATGCTATCCGCCATAGCCCCGCCCGCCGCCCCCGAAACCGCCGCGTGAGACCACCGTCGTGCGGTTCTGCACGCGGCTCGGGGCCTGACGGGCCTCGGGTGTATGGTCCCGCGCATTGGTGATCGTCCGGCCGGTCCTGTAGTCGCGGCTGAGGTAACCCCCGCCGTAACCGTTGGAATACTGGCCGTCCCGGTCACGGTACAGCGGTCCGCCGCCGCGATAGCCGCCACCGTTCAGCAACTGGCCGATGATGAAGCCTGTGGCCAACGGACCGAAGAATGAGCCACCGCCGCTGTTCAGCGGGCGGCACTGCTCGGGTCCCCATGCCCCCTCGCACTCGGCCTGGGTCGCATAGCGGGGCGAGGTTTCGGCAGCCACGCGCTGTGCCTCGGCATAGGCGGTGTCGCACTCGGCATCGGGGATGTCGTTGGCCGCCTGGCACTCCGCGACCGAGGTGTAGGCCAGAGCTGGCACAGGCTCGGGCTGCGGTACTGACCGCTGGGGCGAGCCGCAGGCAGCCATGGAAAAGCTGACCGTCGCCATCAGGCTGGAGACATGCAGCGTCTTCGACCGCTTCAGGCGGCGCATGGTGGAGGCGGGGGCTGGAGTCTGGATGTCGTCGGTCATCATGGCCTCACGCCGTCATGCAGGCGGCGTTGAGCAGGCCCACGCCGATGGAGATGGATCCCAGATAGATGCCCGCCGCCATCTCGCCCGCCTCGATCCGCGCAGCCAGTCCGCGATAGACCAGTCGGCTGACCACGATGAAGGCCACGATCTGGATCACCCCAGCCAGCACAGCCCAGGCCGCAAACTCCATCAGGCTGACGGTCTGGGACAGGGCGGAGGCCAGCGGCAGAACGAAGCCGATCAGCGCCCCGCCCAGCGACACGGCGGCGGCGGTGTTACCCTGCCGGATCAGGCTGCTCTCATGGTACGGCGTGACCAGCTGGTAGATAAATTTGAACGCCACGAAGAAGGCCACCGCAGCGGCAAAGGCGATGATGAAGGCGGTGGCCCCCGTCTGAAATGCGAACCAGTCGAACATGTTACCCCCAGTCAGTGTTGCGCGGTCAGGCGCGGAACTCGGCCATTTCCAGTGGAATGCCGATCATGATTTCGTGTGTGACGTCGCCGACGATGTCGTCCTGGTCGTGCGGTTCCATTTCCAGTGCCATCATCAGCTCACGCCCGCCCGACAGGTCGCGCGCATACAGCATGCAGGTCTGGAAGATGCGGCTGTAGGGCACCGTCGCGGCCCGATCGTCGAACAGGGATTCCCACAGCTCTACCGGCGGCTGGATCGCGTCGCTTTCGGCGAACCAGAAGCGGGGATAGGCCGGCAGCTCCTCGGCCGCGCCGTCGAACACAGGGGCCGACAGGCGGTCGCGCCACATCCGGCGCTCGCGCGCGCCGGGCGGATAGGCCGAGGTCCACGGGATAAACAGGGTGAAGTCATAGGCCCCCTGACCATCGGGGCTGTCGCTCATGGCCTGAAGCATCACATGGTCGTCGGTGTAGAAGCGGTGCACATGCTGGCCGCCGTCCAGCACCACACGCCCCTGAGCCGTGATCTCCAGCGCGTCGCGGTCCAGGGTGAAATGGGTCTCGTCGCCCAGCCGCTCCCAGGCCAGCGGGTCAAGAGAGACGGTCCGGCCCACCGTGATGTTGCGCACCTCGGCCAGGGTGATCGCGGGCGGGGTCTTGTCGCCGGAACCGAACAGACGCTTGAACATGACCCCTCTTACCCCGCCAGGGCCGCCGCATCGACCCTGTTTGACGCGACATAGAACAGCCGGTCGCCGGGCTGAACGGGTCGATCGGGCGCGGGATTGAAGGTCGGGGTCGTCGCCTCGGCCGGCTGGATGGCCAGCAAGGTCGCGCTGCGATCCAGCAGGGCACGGGCCAGATCGCCGAATGGACGTGCGGCCCGGTCCGGCCATTGCAGGCTGAACAGGGTCGCCTCCTTGTCCAGATGGCTCGTCAGGGCGCTGATGACCTGGCTGGCGCCGGGGTCCTTGCAGGCGCGCGCTACCATTTCGGGTCCGGCCGACAGCACGACCTCGACCTGGGGGCAGTGCTGATCCACCAGCCGGGCATGGTCTTCGTTCTCGAAATAGCAGACCACATGGGCCTGGGCAGGTACCAGGGCGGTCGCCGCCAGTGTCGCCGCCAGGGTGTCGGAATCAGAGTTGGTGAACACCAGAACACGCGAGGCCTGGGCCACGCCCGCGCGCGTCAGGGCGGCGACCGAGGTCAGGCTTTCGGTCTGGACATAGCGGATGCGGCTGTCGAGGTCGGTCACGGCCTGCCGCGTCAGCAACACCAGCGTCTGATCGGGATTCAGGTCCGAACACAGCTCTTCGATCATCTTGGCGGTCCGCGCCGGGTGGTAGCCGATGAGGACGATGGTGTCGGTCATGCGAGAATAGTCTCCCTTGCCAGCGCGGCGCAGGCGCCAGATGTCGCCGATGGCACCCAGGACCTTGGCCACGACGGTTGTGAAGGCGGCGATGGCACCGGGAAACACCCAGATCGCCGTGATCAATCGGCCGAGGTCTGTTCCAGGGCTGAGGTCTCCATAGCCGACGGTGTAGGCCGTCGTGGCGTACCAGTAGAAGAAGGTCACAGGCGACGTCAGTTCCGTCTCGCCTGCGATATCGAACAGTAGCCAGGTCGATCCGGCATGAAGCCCGATCAGTGCCGCGAGCATGGTCCAGTGCAGATCGGCCATCGCGTGGAAGGCCTTGTCGAATATGCGCGCCAGTTTCAGTCGCGGCAGCAGCATTCGCCCTTGACCCCGGTCGGGCCCCATGCCCGGAATGCGTGAAGTCATCGCAGACGGCTGGCCAATGTCAACCGTTCCTGTTACGCGTTACATGAAACATGCGTAATCAATCCTCGAAACCCTTGCCCTCGGCGAATGATCGTATACGTGCTTGGCGCAAGGCCCGGCGTGAGGCGGGCATGGTCAAGCTGGAGTTCTGGGTGCCGGAATCCGCGCGAGAGGATGTGAAGGCGGCGGTCCACGCCATCGTCACCGAGTCGACACGCGGACCTGAGATCGTTCGTCGCCCGCGTCGCAACCCTTCCACCGTTCCCTTTGGAGTGAACCATCCCATGGATGCCGTGATCGAAACGTCCTGGACCGTACCGGCCATCAAGACTGCGCTGGAAAGTTCTGACCTGGTCCGCGAGGGCGAAATGACCCTGCGAGTGCTGGAGGGAGCCGAGCCCGTCCTGCTGGCCACGATGAATGAATACGGCGACCTGCCCATCTATCTGTCGGTGGGCGGAGCCCAGATCGTCTGTTCGGTACTTCTGTGGCCGGTGTCCGAACAGAAGGACGCCGACCGGTTCAACACCTTCCTGCTGAAGGCCCAGCGCGTCGTGCCCCTGTCCAACTTCGCCATCACTACGGTCGATGGCCAGGACGTCTATGAGCTGATGGGCGAACTGTCGTGCAAGACGACGCTTCAGACCATATTGATCGAACTGCGCACCTTGGCCGAGAACGCGATCGACGCCACCGAACTGCGCGAAACGTTCGGCGCTGACGCCGCCGCTGCCTGATCCGGAGACCGACCCATGTCCATGCTCGCCAAACTTTCGGCCCTGTTCCGCGGCACCGCCCATGAGGCGGGCCAGCAGGTCGTTGATGCCAACGCCCTGAAGATCCTTGACCAGGAAATCCGCGACGCCGACAATGCTCAGGGCAAGGCCCGTGACGACCTGGCCGGTCTGGTCGCGCGCCGCCGCATGGCCGAGAACGAGCTCAAGAGCTTCGGCGAACAGATCGCCAAATATGAGAACTCCGTCCGCGCCGCCCTGGCGCAGGGCAAGGAGGCTCTGGCGCGCGAGGTTGCGGTCCGTATTGCCGAGCTGGAGCAGCAGATCGGCGAGCGCGAGCCGATGATCGGCGGCATGAAGGAGGCCGAGACCCGACTGCGCACCGCCATCGCCCAGACGGATCAAAAGATCGAGACCCTGCGACGCGAGATCGACATCGTGAAGGTCAATGACTCGGTCCAGAAAGCCCAGACGTCTGTGGCCCTGCAATCGGCGGGGGCTCATTCCCGGATCGGCTCGGCCGCCGACAGCCTGGCACGCATCAAGCAGCGCCAGGCCGTCAACGAAGAGAAGCTGCGCGCCAGTCAGGAACTCGAGGACAAACGCACGGGTGCCGATCTGGACGCCAAGCTGAAGGAGGCAGGCATCCTGCCGGGCCATTCGTCCGCCGACGACGTCCTGGCCCGCCTGTCCGCCCCCAAGGAGGTGCAGGTGGTGACGCCGCTGATCCAGCAGAGCGAGACCGTGGACCGCGACAAGGCCTGACCCCTTGGAACGCCTTAAATTCGATCCGCGCCCAGACTGGCAGGCCCGCGCCGACAGCCTGGGCTTCACCTGGCACCATGTGTCGGGCGAACAGTATTGGGACGAAACCGCCGCCTACGCCTTCTCGATGCAGCAGATCGAGGAGGACCTGGAGACACCGACCGAGGTTCTGCACGCCATGTGCCTGGATCTGGTCGACGAGGTGGTCAAGTCCGAGCGGCTGATGGCCGATCTGGATATCCCCGAGGCCATGCGGGACTATGTCGCCGACAGCTGGAAACGGCAGGAACCGTCGCTGTATGGCCGGTTTGACTTCTTCTACGATGGCAAGGGGCCGGCCAAGCTCTACGAATACAATGCCGACACCCCGACCTCGATCTACGAGACGGCGGTGTTCCAGTGGCTGTGGCTGGAAGACCAGATCGCGTCCGGCGTGCTGCCGGCAGAAACCGACCAGTTCAACAGCCTGCATGAAAAGCTGGTCGCACGGTTCCGGACGATCTTCCCGGACGGCGGTTTCATGCATTTCTCGTCGGAGCCGGACTTCGTCGAGGATCGCCAGACCGTGCTTTTCCTGGAGGATCTGGCCAAACAGGCGGGGCTGGAGCCGCAGTTCGTGGCCCTGGGCGACATCGGGCTGAATGCCGACGGCCGGTTCGTCGATCACGAAAACTGGCTGATCGGTGCCCTGTTCAAGCTCTATCCGTGGGAGCAGATGCTGCGTGACGACTACGCGCGGCCTCTGCCGACAGCGGAGGTGACGGTGCTGGAACCGGCCTGGAAGAGCCTGATCTCCAACAAGGGCATCCTGCCCCTGCTGTGGGAACGCCACCCCGGCCATCCCAATCTGCTGGAAGCCTATTTCGAGAGCGACCCGGCCCACGAACGGCTGGGCAACTCCTACGTCCGCAAGCCTCTGTTCTCGCGCGAGGGTGCCAATGTCGAGCTGGTCGAGAGGGGCGTGGCTGATCCCGTCCTGGACGGCGGCTATGGCGACGGTATTCACATCCGCCAGGCCCTGCGCCCGCCCGCCCGGTTCGACGACAACCATGTCATCATCGGCTCCTGGGTCGTCGGTGACGAGGCCGCCGGCATCGGCCTGCGCGAGGACGATACGCGGGTGACGCGCAACACCTCACGCTTCCTTCCACATTATATCAGGGCCTGAGAACGCAGGTTTCAACGTCTCGCAGAGCTTTAGCCCTTATCAGTTGCTGACGTGGCGAGCGTGGAAGTCGCGTCGGAAGGCTTTAAACCGACCGTGCAGGATGGCCTCGCGCATCGCCGCCGTCAGGGCCTGATAGAAGGCGATATTGTGCCAGCTGAGCAGGACCTTGCCGAGGATTTCGTCCGCGCGGATCAGGTGGTGCAGATAGGCCTTTGAATACTGGCTGGACGCCGGGCAGGCGATGTCGGGGTCCAGCGGATCCTGATCCTCGGCAAAGCGCGCATTCTTGAGGTTCAGCGGGCCATCCCAGGTCCAGGCCTGGCCGTGGCGACCGGCACGTGTGGGCAGGACACAGTCAAACATGTCGACGCCACGATATACGGCCTCGACCAGATCAATGGGCTTGCCCACGCCCATCAGATAGCGGGGACGATCGGCAGGCAGCATCTCGGGCGCATAGTCCAGCACCTCGCACATCGCCTGATGGCCCTCGCCGACGGCCAGGCCGCCGATGGCATAGCCGTCGAAGCCGATCTCCTGAAGTTGTTCGGACGACTGACGACGCAGGTCCTCGAAAGTGGAGCCCTGCTGGATGCCGAACAGGCCCTGCGTCTCGCGCGTGCCAAAGCGGGCCTTGGACCGCGCGCCCCAGCGGATCGATAGTTCCATGGCCTTGCAGGCCGCGTCCTTCTCGGCGGGATAGGCGACGCACTGGTCCAGCTGCATCGAGATGTCGGCCCCGATGCGGTCGGCCTGAATCTCGATAGAGCGTTCCGGGGTCAGGACGTGTTTGGAGCCGTCGATATGGCTGGAAAAGGTGACCGCCTCCTCCTTCACCTTGGAAATCCCTGCCAGGGACATGACCTGAAAACCGCCGCTGTCGGTCAGGATCGGCTTGTTCCAGCCCATGAATTTGTGAAGGCCGCCGAGGCGCTCCATCCGCTCCGGCCCGGGGCGCAGCATCAGATGATAGGTGTTGCCCAGCAGAATGTCGGCCCCGGTCTGTTTGACCTGATCCACCGTCATGGCCTTGACCGTGGCGGCGGTGCCGACGGGCATGAAGGCGGGGGTGCGAATGTCGCCCCGGGCGGTCTTGAGCACGCCTGTACGGGCGCGGCCCTCGGTGCCGGCGATCTCGAATGGGAAGGGCATCTAGCTGATCAGTCTTTCCAGCGCCTCGGCGCGCTGCAGGTCCTTGGGGCGGCCGAACAGACGGGCCATGGCGATCTGTTCCTGGACGGTGGGAATGAAGACGGTGATGTCGCCCACAGTGACAGGCAGGCGTGTGTGGAAGCGCACTGGCACCCAGTCGCCGCCATCTCGAATGTCCATGTCCGCCATGATCTCCAGCGGCACGGGCGTGGTCAGGATGCGGCCGAAGACGCGTGAGCGAAAGACGCCTTCGCCGGGATCGGGCACGGCTTCCCCGCCCAGCGTCTCCAGCAGAACGCGGGCATCGCGCGGACTGGCCAGAATATCGATATCGGGCACATGCAGTCCTTCCAGCCCGGCCAGCGCCATCGCCGTGCCACCGAACACCCACCACGGATCGCGCAGGGCAGGAGTGGCGGAGGCGATCGTCTCCAGCGACAGGGTCAGGGGCGTGGGCAGGTCCAGCATGGACCGGACGCGTTAGCGCGTTTGCCGTGTCTCGTCACGCCTGATGGCGAAACAGCAATGAGCCATCGCCGTAGGAGTAGAAGCGATAGCCGGTTGCGACGGCATGGGCATAGGCCGCTTTCATGGCGTCAATTCCGGCAAAGGCGCTGACCAGCATGAACAGGGTCGATTTCGGCAGGTGGAAGTTGGTCATCAGCAAGTCGACGGCACGAAAGCGGTAGCCGGGGGTGATGAAGATAGCCGTGTCGCCATGGAAGGCCTGAACCTGACCGTCTTCGGTCGTGGCGGACTCCAGCAGGCGCAGGGAGGTGGTGCCGACACAGACGATGCGGCCACCTCTGGCGTGGATACCATTTAGCGCGGCAGCGGTGCTCGCTGACACCTCGCCCCACTCGCTGTGCATCTTGTGGTCGGCCAGGTCGTCGGCCTTGACGGGCAGAAAGGTACCGGCGCCGACGTGCAGGGTAACGGCATGGGTCGAGACGCCTCTAGCGCGGATGGCGTCGAGCAGGGCAGGGGTGAAATGCAGGCCGGCCGTAGGGGCGGCAACCGAGCCGTCGTGTTCGGCGAAGACGGTCTGATAATCCGACCGGTCGCGGTCGTCCTCGGGCCGTTTGGCGGCGATATAGGGTGGCAGGGGCATGACCCCGACGTCGCGGATGGCATCGTCCAGCGCAGGTCCGGACAGGTCGAATTTGAGGGTGATCAGGCCGTCGTCGCCCTTGTCGGCCACTGTGGCTTCCAGCGAGTGAAAAGCAATTCGGTCTCCCGGCTTGATCCGCTTGCCGGGTTTCATGAAGGCGGACCAGACGTCGGGGCCATCGCGGTGATGGAGCGTGGCCTCGACCGCAACGGTCAGGGTCTCTCCGGCAGGCCCGGGGTTGGGGCGGGTGCGCACGCCAGACAGGCGGGCAGGGATGACGCGGGTGTCATTGAAGACCAGGGCGTCGCCGGGTCGCAGGAAGTCAGGCAGGTCGCGGATGATGCGGTCGTCCAGCATGCCGTCCTTCACCGCCAGCATACGGGCGGAATCGCGAGGATCGGCGGGCCGCAGGGCGATGCGGTCCTCGGGCAGGTCGAAGTCGAAATCGGCGGTCTTCATAAGCGGCGGTTTGGTCATGCTGCTGCGGCTGGGTCAAGCGGGGGAGCAGGCTGTCTTTAAGTCTTGCTTCAGGCGTTACAGGCAGGGTGGATGCCATGGGCATCACTCTTCCTAAACTGGCCGATGGTGCCCCGCTTACCGCCTGGGATAGCTTGCGGCGTGCTGTCTGGCTGTTTGATCCGGACAGCTGTTTCGGTGTCTATGCCAACCGTACGGCGCTGGCACTTTGGGGCGCGGCCGATCTGGACGAATTGCTGTCGCGAGATTTTTCAAAGCTGTCGCCTGCCGTGCGCGCCCGGACGGACCGGTTGAAGGCCATCACTGCTGCTAACGAAGCCGTCGAGGAACGCTGGACCTTCTACCCTAACGGAGAGCCGCTAACGGTACAGGCGCTGATCTCAACCGTGGCTCTCGATGACGGTCGTGATGTGCTGCTGTTTGAGGCGACCGAGGCCGATGTAGGGGTCGAGGAGCGCCGCGCCGTCGAGGCACTGCGTCACTCTGCCGGCCCGGTCGGCCTGTTTGATGCCATCGGCGCAGTGATGTTTGCCAATCCGGGTACATTCTCGACCTACGGCGAAGGCATGGGCCTGATCGAGCGTTTCCATGACCCGGATGCCGGAAAGAGGCTTCTGAATGCGGCGCTGGGCGAGCTGACGATGGCAGAGGTGCACCGGATGGTGACGCAGAAGGGATTGCGTTGGCACCATATCGATTGCCGCCCCATTCTTGATCCGGTGACGGGCGGGGTCAGCGTCTTGCTGAACGAACGGGATGTGACCGATCGGGTTGAGGCAGAGGCTGGGCGTACCGCCGCCGAACAAAAGGCGGCGATGGCCGAGGCACGTCAGAGGTTCCTCAGCGAAATGTCTCACGAATTACGCACGCCACTGAATGCCGTAATGGGATTTGCCGATATTCTGGGTCGGGCCAGACTGGCTCCCGAACAAGCGGCGCATGTGGACCGGATCGCAGCAGCGGGTATGACCCTGCACGCAGTTGTCGAGCAGATGATCGACATGTCTCAACGCAATGATTGGGTCGCTTCCCTTGATCTGAACAGCATGAGCGAACAGGCTTTGTTGCCAGCTCAGGACTCAACGGCGCGTCCTATGGCTGTGGACGAACCCTCTCTGGACGAGGACGAGGACGAGGCTCGGGCCATGGCTGTCCTTTATGTCGATGACCACGAAAGCAACCGGGTGCTGATCTCAACCTTGCTGAGGGCGCAGGGCGTGATCTGCGAAACTGCAGATGACGGAAGCCAAGGAGTCGAAGCAGCCCGGCGCGGGGGCTGGGACGTGATCCTGATGGATATCCAGATGCCGGTCATGGACGGCGTCGAGGCCACACGCCGCATCCGCGCCCTGGACACACAAGTAGCGTCGACACCGATCATCGCGTTGACCGCCAACACCCTTGCCGAACAGCTGGAACTCTATTTCGCCGTGGGTATGGACGATTGTGTCGCCAAGCCACTGAATGCTGCCGAGTTGTTCGACAAGCTGTACCTTCAGGCCAATCGGCCCTGGCGGGAAGAGTGGGCTCAGACATACGTCGCAGCCGCGTGAGTTGACCGGAGCATCTGGGCGGGTCAAACGCTCGCCCATGCTCCAGAACCTTGAACCCCTCGCCCGCGAAGCCAAGTCGTGGCCTTTCGAACAGGCTCGCAATCTGCTGTCGCACGTGTTGAAGAAGCGGTTGCCCGAGGCCGAACGCGCTGAGGCCCGGGCGTTGATCGACGCGGGCAAGGCCGACCAGGCCTTGGCCAAGTTCGAGGCTCTGCGCCGGCCGGTGTTGCTGGAGACCGGATACGGGCCGTCGGGCCTGCCGCACATGGGCACCTTCGGCGAGGTGGCGCGGACCACCATGGTGAGGAACGCCTTTCGGGCCCTGACCGGCGACCACTGGGTGACGCGGCTGGTGGCGTTTTCGGACGACATGGACGGGTTGAGGAAAGTGCCGGAAGGCGTGCCGAACCCGGAGATGCTGCGCGAGGATCTGCACCTGTCGCTGACGCGGGTGCGCGATCCGTTCGGCACGCACGACAGTTTCGGGGCCCACAATAATGCGCGGCTTCGGGCGTTCCTGGACGGGTTCGGCTTCGACTACGAATTCATGAGCTCCACCGAGACCTACAAGTCCGGCGCCTTCGACGCGACGCTGCTGACCCTGCTGGAGCGGTTCGACGCGGTCATGGCCATCATGCTGCCGACCCTGGGGGAAGAGCGGCGGGCGACCTATTCGCCCTTCCTGCCGGTCAGCCCGATCACGGGCCATGTGCTGCAGGTTCCGACCCTGGAGCGGAACGTCGAGAAGGGGACCATCGTCTTTGACGACCCAGCTGGCGGACGCACCGAGCTGCCGGTCACCGGCGGCCATGTGAAGCTGCAATGGAAGCCGGATTGGGCCATGCGCTGGGTCGCGCTGGATGTCGACTACGAGATGTCGGGCAAGGACCTGATCGAGAGCGTGCGCGAGAGCGGCAAGATCTGTCGCGCCCTGGGTGGCACGCCGCCGGAAGGGTTCAACTATGAACTGTTCCTGGATATCGAAGGAAAGAAGATCTCCAAGTCCAAGGGCAATGGCCTGACGATGGACGAATGGCTGCGGTACGGCACGCCGGAGAGCCTGAGCTGGTACATGTTCCAGTCGCCGAAGTCGGCCAAGAGCCTGCACTTCAACGTCATTCCGCGAGCCATCGACGACTATCTGGCCTTTATCGAGAGCTACAAGACCCAGGAACCGGCCAAGCGGATCGACAACGCAGTCTGGTCGATCCATGCGGGCGAGCCGCCGACCCATACGTCGCCGGTGTCGTTTGCGCTGTTGCTGAACCTGGTGGGCGTGGCCAACGCCTCGACCAAGGATCAGCTGTGGGCCTACTTTGCCAAATATTTGCCGGAGGCGACGCCCGAAAACGAGCCGCTGCTGGACCAACTGATGGACCGGGCGCTGAACTATTACGAGGACTTCGTGAAGCCCTCGAAGTCGTACCGCTTGCCGGGCGACAAGGAAAAGGCGGCCCTTCTGGATCTGGCGAAGCGGCTTAAGGCCTTGCCCGCGGACACCACGGACGGCGAGCTGATCCAGAACGAGGTCTATGCCGTGGGCAAGGCGCATGAGTTCGAGCCGCTGCGAGCCTGGTTCGGGGCGTTGTACGAGGTGCTGCTGGGCGCAAGCCAGGGGCCGCGCTTCGGGTCGTTTGCCGCGATTTATGGCCTGCCGCAGACGATCGAACTGATCGAGGCGGGAGCACGGGGCGAACTGACGCAAGCTTGACCCCCGAGGCAGAATTATTAACCGGGATTGGCTTGGATGGCGGCGTGGTCGGGGGAGGCGACGTTGCGATACGAAATCGACGAACAGGCCCGGATACTGCAATTGGACCTGGTCTCTGCGGGGGCAGCTGACAAGGTGCTCGAGGCGACAGTCAGTCTGATCGCCGGGCGACCAGAGTTGTGCAGCTGGGACTGGATCGTTGAATGCGAGCCGATGACCGACGATGCGACGGTCGATCATCTGGCGAAACTGGCCGAGGCCTGGGGCCCGCCGCCGGAAGTGGAGGCGGTTACTGTCTTCGTTACCCGGGATCGCTTGCTGTACCTGTGGGCCCGGGTGCTGGACTTCCAGTTCGTGCGCCGGCAACATCTGATCGCGCACGACCTCGACAGCGCTCACCTGCTGGTAAAACAACGGCGAAGCAGACGCCCTGCAAGATGAACCGAAAATAACGGCGAAGCTCCGGGAGCCTTCATGTGGCCCGGCGCATTCTGCATCCATCGACCAACCTCGATGAATGGAGAGAGCCATGTCGAAGATCATGAACACTACACTGGCCACCGCCGCCGCCCTGGCCGCGCTGGTCACCGCCGTCCCCTCGGTCTCGATGGCCCAGCAGGCGAACGGCATCACCAACTGCGACGCCCCCGGTGGCCGTCAACGTGCCGGTGCCCTGATCGGTGCCGTGGCCGGCGGTTTGATCGGCAGCCAGGTATCCGACAACGAACGCACCTTGGGTGCTGTAGTCGGTGCTGGTGCGGGTGCCGCCGCCGGTTCCTACATCGGCTGCAATCAACAACGTGCCCGCGTCTCGTCGCAGGGCGGCGAATACCGCACGACCTCCAACCTGCGCATTCGCTCGGGTCCCGGTACCGGGTATCGACAGGCTGGCATGTTGCAGGCCGGTCAGCCGTTCAGTGTGATCGGCTCGGAAGGCGAGTGGGTCCAGATCGCCGGCGGTGGCTGGGTAAACGCCCGCTACGTCGTGCCGAACTAACGCGATAGACTTGTGAAAACAGAAGGGCCGTCTCCGAAAGGAGGCGGCCTTTTTTAATGCCTACTGACTGACCCAGACGATACGGCCCATCCAGACGATGTCGCGGCGGGGCAGGATACGGGGCGGGTATGCCGGATTGATCGAAGCCAGCGTCACGCTGCGTGAAGACAGCCCTGCCACTTCCTTGGCGATTGTCTCACCGCCAGCTGTGCGAACAACAACGCGGTCGCCCTTGCGCACGTCCGTGGCAGCGCGATCGACCACTATACGGTCGCCCGTCCGGTATAATGGAGCCATGGAGTCGCCCGCGACTTTCAGGCTCAACATGGTGTCGGTCGGACGAGGCAGTTCGGTTTCATCCCAACCTTCGCCGGTTGGCAGGCCCGCATCGTCGAAGAATCCGTTAAGGCCCGCTTGGGCCATGCCCAGCATGGGCACGGTGGCCGGACGTTCCATCGCGTCACGGGCCAGCGTCGCGAAGTCGCCCAGGGACATACCCGTGGCCTGAAGAATCCGGGTTAGGCTCTCCGTCGAAGGCCAGCGAGGGCGTGGCGGCGTGCCTGGACCAAACCGTTTGGATGGGTTGAAGCTGGTGGCATCCAGGCCCGCGCGTTTGGCCAGACCCGAAACACTCAGACCCTCACGCCGGGCCAGGCCGTCGATCGCAGACCAGAGCTGGTTATGGGACAGGGGCACGATGATCTGCGGAACGCCGGGTGATTCGCCGCTCTCAAAAATATAGGAATAATCACCTAGGGAACAGGCCTACTCCAGCCCCTGCGCACGCCGATCCTGCCAAGCCCAGAAGGTGCCTACGCTGATAGCGACGAGGATTCCGTAGCTGGCAAGATTGATCACTGCGTAGAAGGCAGCGAGTGGAGGGCGCACGTCGACGATAGTCAGGACATGACTAAGCACGATTATGGACTGAAGCGCACATACCCATACAGGCCATGCACGATTGGTCTTCCATGCTAAGCCAGCATAAACGCAGAGCATTACTGTATCGATGCCCATAAGCGCCCAGTTGGTGCCATAGAGTTGCCCTGAGTCCTGCATCAGCAGGGAGGCCAAAAACCCTAGAATGTAAGCACCTGCACCGATGCGTTCAGGCTCGTCGCCTTTCAGAAAGGCGAATGCTGTCACGCAGACCGCGAAGACGGCTCCGATCTGCGATGCAAGCGTTTCAAACATAAAGACACCCCCATGCCCGGAAGCATGGGGGTGATAATGCACTCAATCGTCGTATTCCGGAATGACCCGAAGCCGACATTACGCCGAATTAAACAGCGCGCAGCACGTTGCGGACCGGCGGACGGGATTCGGTCTCGGAAGGCTTGTCGAGCGTACCGATAGCGTAGGTACCCCAGCCCATGCGGCGGTGATCCTTGGTCATTTCTTCATGGCAGGCCACGACGGCTTCGCGGGCTGCGGCAAGGGCAGCGATGGTGGCCATAATCTTGGCCTGCGACTCGGCTGCGGCGACAGGCGAAATGCCCAGGGTCGTGCGACCGGCGATCATAGCCTGCACCATGCCCGTGGCGTGGGTCAGGGCCGCATCAACTGCGCGCTCGGTTTCGTTCAGTTCACCAGCGATGCTGGCGACAACAGCAGCCTTATCCATCTTAAACCCTCCAAACCAACTATGGTAAGCGAGACCTTAACATGAAGACCGTCCACGCAATAGTGTTTTGTTTACCACGCCTTTGAAGGTTTTGTTTACCTTGACGGTGGCGTGCAGACACAACCCGGCAAGCGTATGCGCAGGCTTCGCCGGTCAGTTGATGGGGTGGGCTGGGTGGTCGTTGGCCTAGGCCGCGTCGTGATCCATCAGGAAATGCGCGGTCAGGGTCGCGATAGGTTGGTCGGGCTCGGCCTGCCAGGCCATGGCATGAACATGAGCCACGCGCCGACCTGCCTTGACGATCCGGGCGCTGGCCCGAACCTCCAGAGGCTTGCCGGATCTCAGATAGGCGATGGAAACATTGATGGGGCGTGGCAGTCTGGCACCCGGATGGACCCGGGCGATCTCTGCGATGGCTGCGAACTCCAGAAGCGCCGCCGTCGAGCCGCCATGCAGGGCGGGCAGGATGGGGTCGCCGATCAATTTTCCATCGAAGGGCATGGTGACGATCAAGCGATCGCCGTCAATGACCGACGTGAGGCCAAGGAAGCGCGCATAGGGCAGGTTCGAAAGGATGTCGCTCATACGCCCGCGCTCTTCGAAGGACCCAGATTGGCCCCGATCCCTCGACCAGCGCGGGAATCGACGACATAGGCGCTCTGGGCCGCAGCGACGGGATCTGCGGGGTCGTCTTCGAAAGCCCAGGCCCGGACGAACGCGATGGAATGGGTTAGACGATAGCACCGGGCTTCGGCGATAACGTCGCGCCCGGTCAACGCAGGTCGCATGTAGTCAACGCGCAGGTCCAGGGTGGCGATTGGCACGAACTGACCCGACTTCACCCAGACGGCCAACCCGCCGACGTGGTCCAGCAGGGTCGTTACCAGGCCGCCTGCAATCACCCCTGTCTGCGGATCGCCGACCAGATCGTCGCGCCATGGCACGCGCAGGCGAACCGTGTCGCCTTCCAGGCCCTCAAACTGAAAGCCCAAGGCATGGGTGTGGGCCGAACCGCTGGCCAGTTGGGGCAAAATGTCGATCAACGCCATGCGCCCGATGTGGCGCGGACTTTCGGGAGACGCAAGCGCGTTTGGCGCGTTGCTCCCTTCATGCGCACTGCCATAGTCCACCCATGATCCGTTTCGAGGACCTGCTGCACCCGACGCCGTCGGGACTGTACTGCCCACCGGGAGACTTCTACGTCGATCCTGTGGCGCCTGTGGCTCGCGCTGTAATCACTCACGGCCATGCGGATCACGCGCGATCGGGCCACGGCACAGTCCTGGCCACGCCCCAGACCCTGACCATCATGGGCGAGCGCTATGGTGCTGACTTTACGGGTCTAAGGCAGCCGCTGATCTATGGTGAGACGGTCACGCACCAAGGCGTTTCGATCACCCTGTATCCTGCCGGTCATGTGCTTGGATCGGCCCAAGTGCTCGTCCAGCACAAGGGCCTGCGGATGGTCGTCTCTGGCGACTATAAGCGCCGCCGCGACCCGACATGCGCGGCCTTCGAGCCGGTGCCCTGCGACGTCTTCATATCCGAGGCGACCTTCGGCCTGCCGGTCTTCGTGCACCCGCCAGACGCCGAAGAAATCAGACGGCTTGTGCATAGCCTGGAACAGTTTCCTGAGCGGGCGCATCTGGTCGGGGCCTATGCCCTTGGCAAGGCTCAACGGGTGATCCGTCTGTTGCGTGAGGCGGGATGGGAGCGGCCCATCTATGTGCACGGGGCGCTGGAGCGGCTGAACCGGCTGTATGAGGCCGAGGGCGTGGCCCTGGGTGCCTTGATGCCCGCGACGGGGCTGAAGCCCAATGCTCTGGGGGGAGAGGTGGTGATCGCTCCCCCGTCGGCCACGCAGGACCGCTGGGCGCGCCGGTTTGCCGACCCGGTTCTCGCCTTTGCATCAGGCTGGATGGGTGTCAGGGCGCGGGCGCGTCAACGGGGGGTGGAACTGCCCTTGGTACTGTCGGACCATGCCGACTGGCCTGAACTGATCGCCACATTCACCGAGCTGAAGCCCGAGGAAATCTGGATTACGCATGGGCGAGAGGAGGGGCTGCTGCGCTGGGCAGCCCTGAACGATCAGACAGCACGGGCTTTGCGTCTGGTAGGATATGACGAAGACGATCTGGAACTCGACCTTGCTGAGGCGGGGATCGACGACAGCGTCACGCCGCAGAGCGCGCCGGGCTGAGGTCCGTGACCGATGCCAGCTTCTGCTCAAGCGCCGTATTGATGGCAAAGCGTAGCCGCTCGGGCTTGATAGGCTTCTCGACCACACAGGCCATGCCGCTGGCGACATAACGCTTGGCATCGTCTGGATCGGCGTTGGCCGTCAGGGCGACGATCGGGATGGCGCTGATGGGGCCGTCCAGGGCGCGGATGGCCTGCGTCGCCTGCACCCCGTCCATGCGTGGCATCTTGATATCCATCAGGACCAGGTCGAACGGTCGCTCCTGCACGGTCGCCAAGGCCTCGAGGCCGTCTTCGACCGTCTCCGATGTACAGCCGAACATTTCGCACAGGGCCTGGGCCACAACGCGGTTGGTGGCGTTGTCGTCGACAATCAGAATGTGCGGCACATTCTGGGAGCTCGTTTCTGCGACCGCTGGCGTCTCGGCCACGGCCGTCTCGGCTGCGCTCTGCGGTGCGGAGAGTGTCAGGGTGAAGATGGCCCCGCGTCCCGGGTTATTGGCCGCAGCAAGGGTTCCGCCCATCTGGTTCACAACCAGCCGCGACAGGGCCAGGTCGAAGCCCCCGATGTCATCGCGGTGCAGCAGAGGGTCGAACAGAGCGTCGAGCCGCTCTGGAGCGATACCCGGGCCATCGTCGCGTACCCAAGCCTCCATCGTCACACGACCGGCTCTGACCGAGGCTTTCAGGCTGGCTTCCACCAAACCATCACGAGCTTGTACCAGGGCATTGCCGATCAGGGTGTCGAACACCGCATTCAGGCGTGCCGCATCAACATCGGCGACCAGATCGGTGTCGCCTTCATAGCTGACCATCAGGCTGACCCTGTCGTCGGTCGCCTTGGTGGCCCAGCGCGTCTGAACGTCATCCATCAAAGCCCGCAGAGGCGTTGGTGCCGGCTCCAGCAAAAGTTCGCCAACATGGGCGCGAGAGAAGTCCAGCGCCTTGTCCAGAGCGCGTTCCAGATCGCCGGAGGCCTCGACCATGGTCGCCACATGGGCGCGCACCTGTGCATTCAGCGGTTGGCGTTGCAGCAGATCGCCGACGGCGTTCAGGTTGGTCAACGGCCCACGCATGTGGCCACTCAGCGCCGTCAGCAGTCGGGTCCGAGTGCGACCGGCCGCCTGAACCTGTGCGCGGTCGCTGGTCAGGGCTTCGATCTGATTTTTCAGATTGGCGTTCTGCTGGCGCTGGCGGTCATTGACGACCTGAAGCAAGGACAGGGCCGTCCCGACGCCGTGGTAGAGACCGCCGCGCGTCACGATGAAGCCACGCATCAGGTCGCGGCTACGGCTGGACAGAAAGACGTCGCTGAAACTGTCGAAGGCGACACCGGCCTCGATCACGGCCGGCTCGGCGTCCATGACGTGGGCGGCCGTGCGATTGGCGTAGCCAGCGTGGCCGAAGGGTGCGCCGAACTTGATCAGAAAGGCATCTCGCTCGATCAGGCCAACGGGGCGGTCATTCTCAACCACCGGCAGGACGAGAGTTTCGGGTTCGCTCTCGAAGCGCGCGAAGATTTCGCGGCCCAGGGTGTCGGGCGATACCGGCGCGATGCGCTCGGTCAAGGCTTCGATAGTCGGCATACTGGCCGGTACTCCACAGAAAGCCTTTGTACGGCTACGCTCAATCGGTTGCGGAACGGTTAAGTCTGATTGTGCTTGCCACGTTTTTGCCTGCTTTGCTCCAAGGCAAGGGCTGGTGTAGGAGGGCGGCAATACGGACGTCCTAACCTTGAACCCCCTTTGCATGCGCGCGGCCAGTTTCGGCCGACCGCAGGTTTGTCATGAGCGCCATCCAGATCGACACCGCCGAAACGTCCGCCCTCGTCCTGTTTTCGGGCGGGCAGGACAGCGCGACCTGTCTTGCCTGGGCGCTGGAGCGCTATGGGCGGGTCGAGACCGTGGGGTTCGACTACGGCCAACGTCATGCGGTGGAGATGACGGCGCGGATCAAGGTTCGTGACGGCATGGTCCGCGTATTGGCCGCGCTGGCGGAGCGGCTTGGGCCGGATCACGTCATCGACCTGACGGGCTTCGGTGCCATCGGCGAGACGGCCATGACCACGGACCGGGCAATCGAGATCGACGCACGCGGCCTGCCGACGACCTTTGTGCCGGGGCGCAATCTCGTTTTCCTGACGGTGGGGGCGGCGCTGGCGGACCGACGGGGGCTGGACGTCCTGGTCGGCGGGATGTGCGAGACGGACTTCTCGGGCTATCCCGACTGCCGCCGGGACACGATCGACGCGATGCAGTCGGCGCTGAGCCTGGGGCTGGACAAGCCGGTTCCGATCGAGACGCCGCTGATGGCGCTGACCAAGGCCCAGACCTGGGCCCTGGCGGACCGGATCGGGGGGCAGGCCCTGGTCGATCTGATCGTCGAGGAGAGCCACACCTGCTATCGCGGCGAGCGTGGCGAGCGTCATGGCTGGGGCCATGGCTGCGGGGCGTGCCCGGCGTGCGAACTGCGGGCGGCGGGCCATGCCGAGTGGGTGGCCGCATGACCTATGCCGCCAAGGAAGTATTCCTGACGGTTCAGGGCGAAGGCGGGCAGGCCGGGCGACCGGCCGTCTTCCTGCGTTTTGCCGGCTGCAATCTGTGGAACGGTCTGGAGCGTGACCGGGCCACCGCCGTCTGCACCTTCTGCGACACGGAATTCGTCGGAACCGACGGGGATGGCGGCGGCAAGTTCGTCACGGCCGAGGCGCTGGCCGACCATGTCGCCTCAATGTGGCGGGGCAGGGCGGACGATCCCAAGCTGGTGGTGTGCACGGGCGGCGAGCCCCTGCTGCAACTGGATCCGCCGCTGATCGAGGCTCTGCATGCGCGCGGGTTCGACATCGCGGTGGAGACCAACGGCACGCTGGCGGCACCCGACGGCATCGACTGGGTCTGCGTCAGCCCCAAGGCCGATGCGCCGGTGGTGCAGACGACCGGCCAGGAGCTGAAGCTGGTCTTCCCCCAAGCTGCCGCCATGCCGGACCGTTTCGAGCATCTGGCATTCGAGCGGTTCTGGCTGCAGCCCATGGACGGCCCGGATCAGGCGGCCAATACCGCCGCCGCCCTCGACTATTGCCTGACCCACCCCAAATGGCGGCTCAGCGTCCAGACCCACAAATACATCGGCGTAAGATGAGCGTTTTCGAAATCACCAAGGCGGCCACCTTCGACGCGGCCCATCACTTCCCCAACGAACCGGACGGCAGCCCGTATCGCCGGATGCACGGCCATTCGTTCTCGGTCGAGGCGACGGTGCAGGGAGAGGCGCTGGATGCGCATGGCTGGGTGGCGGACCTGGGGGCGCTGGACCGGGCGCTGAAGGCAGCGGCTGAAGAGCTGGATCACGGCCTGCTGAACGACCACGACGGGCTGGAGCTGCCGACGCTGGAGAACCTGTGCCTGTGGTTCGTGCGGCGGCTGAAGCCGGAATGGCCGGGGCTGAGCCGGATCGCTGTGTCGCGTCCGACGATCCATGAGCGGTGCGTGCTGACGCTCTAGATCAGCAGTCCTGTCCGTGCTGCTGGCGCTGCTGGCACCGGCGTTGTTCGCGTTCGTATTCGCGCTGCTCGCGCTCCCGCTTGGCCCGAGTCTCTTCGTCCGAAGTGGTGACGGCGTCGAAACCGGCCCCGACGACCGCGCCGGTCGCCTTGGCTGTGCCGCCGACGACGGCGGCGCCTGCACCCACCACGGCTCCGACGACGCAGCCTTGAAGCATCAAGGTGCCGCCCAGAAGCATTACGACCAAGGCGCTGCGTGAGGCGACGGTTCGCATGACTGTTCTCCGGTGCACCGTCATGACCACTCAGGGAGGAACGGCGACTGACGGCGAATGGTAGGCGGCGACGGGTTCGAACCGCCGACCCTCTCGGTGTAAACGAGATGCTCTGACCAGCTGAGCTAGCCGCCCATCCATGCGCGTCAGATGCTTAGACCATTTTGGCCGCCGGTCTAACCGGGTGCGTGAAAATTATTCGCTCAGTCCACCGCGCGGCATTCGGTGACAGGGCGGTCGCTCGCAGACCATGTCGCCATGATGCCCTTACCGCGCAGTTCGTAGCCTGACGACTTGTACCACAGACCGTCGCCCGTCTGTTCCCTGAACAGGTCATGGGCCATGCCGCCCGAGGTGCGGACGGTGGCCATTTGGCGGGGATTGTCGAAGTCGACGGTCAGGCGCTCGCTGTCCTGGCACAGGTAGACGGTGCGGATGACGCGGGTGGCGGCCCGTTCCTGAATTTCCGCCCCGGTCCGGCGCCGGGCCGTCTGGGCCGTCTGGGCACGCTCGCGTACCGCATCGCCATCGTCCGGAGCTTCGGAAGGCTGAGGCCCACAGGCAGACAGCATGGTGGCGCAGGCCAGGACGGCGGCGGCAACAACTCGCATCAACAGCTTCCCCAAGCGCCACTTTGGCGTTGTGCCCTAACGTGCGGGGTCGATCCGCGTTCCTTTGCGCCGTGCGCGGAAGAAGGCGCGCAGCATCTCGGCACCCGGATCGGCCAGCACTCCGCCGGTCACAGTGGGTTTCCAATGACAGGTCGGCTGATCGAAAAAGCGGGGACCATGCGCGACCGCGCCACCCTTGGGATCGTCCGCGCCCCAGACGACGCGGCCGATACGAGCATGGCTGATGGCTCCCGCGCACATGGCGCAGGGTTCCAGCGTCACATACAGTGTCAGGCCTGTGAGCCTGTAATTCTGTGTCTTTTGGGCGGCATCACGCAGGGCCACGATCTCAGCGTGGGCCGTCGGATCGTGTGCGCCGATGGGCCCGTTTCGGCCCTTTCCGACGACTTCGCCGGTCGTTTCATCGACGATCACGCAGCCCACAGGCGTCTCTCCGACGTCTGCCGCCGCTTGCGCCAAGGCCAAGGCCATGTGCATGAACCGCTCATCATGGTCAGCCATTCCAAAGACAACGACAAGAAGCCGCGCCCGCGTCAAGACTCCGACCGCGACGGCCCCCGCAAATCCTTCGCCAAGCCGGGCGGAAAACCCGGATTCGGCGGTCCGCCGAAGGCAGGTACAAAACCGTTCGCCAAGGGCAAGCCCGGTGCCGAGCCGGAAGGGCCGAAGCGCAGCGAGCGAATCGCCAAGGCCATGGCCCGCGCCGGTATCGCCTCGCGTCGCGAGGTCGAGCGGCTGATCGGTCTGGGCAAGGTGGCTGTCAACGGCAAGATCCTGGACACGCCCGCCACCCTGGTGACCCGCGACGACGTCATCACCGTGGACGGCAAGCCCATCGGCTCGGCCGAAAAGACCCGCGTCTGGCGTTATCACAAGCCCGCCGGCCTGGTGACCTCGCACAATGATCCGGGCGGTCGCCCCACTGTGTTCGACGCCCTGCCCAGCGGCCTGCCACGCGTGATCTCCGTCGGGCGACTGGATCTGAATACCGAAGGCCTGCTGCTGCTGACCAATGACGGCGAACTCAGCCGGGCGCTGGAGCTGCCGCAGACCGAACTGGTGCGTCAGTACCGGGCCCGGGCGCGGGGACGTGTCAGCCAGCTTCAGCTCGATTCGCTCAAGGACGGCGTCACCGTCGACGGCATCCGCTATGGCCCGATCGAGGCGACGCTGGACAAGGCCACGGGCGGCGATGCGGAGAAGCAGTCGGCCAATCTGTGGATCAGCGTCTCGATCACCGAGGGCAAGAACCGCGAGGTCCGCAAGGTGCTGGAGCATCTGGGCCTGACGGTGAACCGCCTGATCCGCCTGGCCTATGGCCCGTTCCAGCTGGGCACCCTGCCCATCGGCTCGGTCGAGGAGGTAGGGCCGCGCGTGATCCGCGAACTGTTGGCCCAGCATATTCGTCCAGAGAACCTGCCGACCGGCAACAGCGTCTCGACGCCTGCGCCCATTCCGGGGCGCCGGACCTCGGCCCCGATCGTCAAGGGCAACTCCGGCTCGGCCCTGTCCGACCCCTCGCGCAAACCCAGCCGCGTTCGCGCCGCCGGGGCCGCTGCCGAGGAAGGCACCGACCGCGCCTCCCGCCCGCAGAAGAAGGCCGGGTGGGCCAAGGCCGCGCCCAAGTTCGACCATCCGAAGAAGAGCTTTACCCCGCGTGCGCGTCCAGATGGGGCCTCCTCTGCCGATGGCGAGCGACCCAAGCGGGCATTCAAGCCGCGCGAGGATCAGTTCATTGACCGGCCGCGTGGCGATCCGCGCACAGGGGCACGACCTGCACCCGCCAAGGGCGGCTATGCAGGAAAGGGCGGGGATCGGCCCGGCGGTCGTCCTGCAGGCGGTGGCTTCAGCAAGCCGGGCGGATCGAAGCCGGGTGGTTTCTCGGGCGGTGGCTCCAGAAGCGGCCCCGGTGGCGGCAAGGGTGGGCCGAGGGGGCCTCGCTCTTAGCGTCTAGTCTGCTGAGGCTTGCGCCGCGCCATCCATTCCACCGCAGCCAGCACCGCCACCGCAGTGACCACTTCGAAGACCAGATAGATCGGCGGGATGGCCTGTCCCGGCATGGCCGCCGACGACATCGGCTCGATCAGCCAGGCGATCAGCAGGTTGTTGGCCAGATGGGCCCCCACCGCGAACTCGATGCCGCCCAGGCGCAGGGCTGCCCAGGTCCAGACAAAGCCGGACAGGGCGCGGGCCACAAAGGCCGTCGGATCGGGGTCCAGATGGATGGCCGAGAACAGTACGGCGTTGAGCACACAGATCAGCCAGAGCTTGCGCGTCAATCCGGCCGTGACCTTCAGCAAGACCGCGCGGAACACGATCTCCTCGGCCAGGGCCGCGATCAGGAGCAGGACGACAGCCCAGCCCGCATAGGCCAGGCGGGTCTCCAGCAGATAGGCCGGGTTCAGGATCGGCGCAGGCATCGGCGCGGGCTCGAACAGCAGATTAACCCCTAGAAGCACGACCGACACCGCCGCCATGATGCCGAAGCCCGCCAGCAGCAGGCGCGGCGAAAACGACCGCCCCGGCCACAGGAACTCCGGCCCTGCGCGGCGATAGACGATCATGGCCGCGAACAGGATGGCCACGGCCAGCAGCATCAGCGACGCCGCCAGAAAGGCCATGAAGGTGATCTCGCCGTTCAGGCGCAACGGGCTGTCGGGCAGGGCACCGCTGAGATCGGGCACCTGATAGCCACTGAACGACAGCACGGCCCCCAGGCCCAGCACGCCCACGATCATGAAGACGATCGACAGGGCGATCAGCGCCGCCAGCCGCAGCCACGGATGGTCTGTGGCGGCCCGCGTCAGATAGGAGCTGTGCTGCGCCGCGGCCCAGCTGTGGCGCAGGTCGGGCAGGGCGAATCTGGGTGATGACATCGCGCACCGTTGCATCGCGCCTGCTTTCCGGTCCAGAGGCTGAGGCCATGAGAATCGTATCGGGACAGTTTCGCGGGCGCAGCCTGGTCGCGCCTCAGGGGCAGGCCACGCGGCCGACGTCGGACCGGGCGCGTCAGGCCCTGTTCAATGTGCTGGAACACGCCGCCTGGGCCGAGCCGCTGGAGGGGATGCGGGTCATCGACCTGTTCGCCGGATCGGGCGCCCTGGGCTTCGAGGCCATGAGCCGGGGGGCGGGGTTCTGCCTGTTCGTGGAAACGGACGAGGGGGCGCGGGGCGTGATCCGCGAGAATGCGGAAGCCTTTGGCCTGTTTGGCTCCACCCGGGTGCATCGGCGCAGCGCCATCGACCTGGGGCCGCGCCCGGGGTCGGTGGGCGACGCTTTCGACCTGGCGTTCCTGGATCCGCCGTACGGAAAGGGACTGGGGGAGCAGGCGCTGACGCGGCTGGTGGCCGACGGCTGGCTGAAGCCCGGGGCGCTGGTGGTCTATGAGCGCGGCTCGGACGAGTCGGAGATCGACACGCCGGGCTACCGGCGACTGGACACGCGGGACTATGGCGCGGCGCGGGTGTTGTTCCTGCGGGCTGAGTAGGGCTAGCTTTCTGGCATGAGCCAGATCGATCGCCGCGCCTTCATCGCCTCCGCCACGGCCCTGGGCCTGGCTCCCACAGTCGTCCGAGCCCAGGAGGCGACGGGTCCGCAGTGGACGACGCTGAGCCCGCTGCCCTGGCCGGTGCAGGAGATCTATGCGGCGGTCTGGGACGGGCGGATCGTCACAGCGGGCGGCCTGAGGCGGCGGGGACAGGAGACGCAGATCGAGGATCGCGTCGGCCTGTATGACCCGGCCACCGACCGCTGGAGCGAGCTGCCCCGCCTGCCCGAGCCCCGGCATCATCCGATGGTCATGGTGGCCGAGGGACGGCTGAAGATCGTCGGGGGCTATAGCCGCAGCGATGCGGGCGAATGGACCAATACGACCACTGCCTGGGTGCTGGAGGAGGATCGCTGGACCCCGGCTCCCGCCCTGCCGTCGCCGCAGGCCGAGGCCGTGGGTGTCGGCATCGGCGACCGGCTGCATCTGGTCACGGGCCGCAGCCCGGCGGATGGGGCCAATGGCCAGTGGAACGATCAGGTCGACACCGACCGCCATCTGGTCCGGATCGACGGACGGTGGGAGGAGGCGCGGCCTGCCCCGGCGGCACGGAACAGCGCGGCAGCGGCGGTGCTGGACGGGGCCCTGTGGGTCGCGGGCGGGCGGACGGTGTCGGGCGGGGGCACCGGGCGGCTGGACCGCTATGATCCCGTCGCCGACCGCTGGGACACCCTGGCCCCCGTTCCTCGCTCCTTTGCGGCCAACGCTCAGGTCGGGGGCGGCCTGGCGATGGTCGCCGTGGGGGAGCGGCTGGTGGCGTTCGGCGGCGAGTGGTTTGCGCCGCGCTCTGCGGGCGGAGGCGGGGTGTTCGCCGAGACCTGGATCTATGACCCCGCGCGCGACCGCTGGGAGGCCGGGCCTGCCATGCGGACGCCGCGCCACGGTCTGGCGGCGGCGGCCATCGGCGACACCGTCTATGCCATCGCGGGCGGGGCGGTGGTCTCGGGCGGCGGGGCCGTGGGGACGGTGGAGGCGTTAGGGTTCGAGGGATGAAGGATGAGGGATCACCCGTCAGCAGCTACCCCTCGAACCTCATCCCTCAAACCTCGCCACCAGCCCCCGCGCCGCCGCCGTGACCTCGGCCCAGGTGACGTCGAAGCCTGAGGCGTCGCCGAACCAGGGGTCGGTCACGCCCTGACCTTCCCGGCCGGGCACGTGGTCCAGCAGCAGGCTGAGCCGGGCCGAGGCATTCGCGGGCGCGAGCTTACGCAGGTTCTTCAGGTTCTCGTGGTCCAGGGCGACGATGTGGTCGAAGCGGGTGAAGTCGGCCCGCGTCACCTGCCGCGCCCGCAAGGCCCCGATGTCCACCCCGTGCCGCGCCGCCACCGCTATGGCCCGCTCATCCGGCGGCTCGCCCGCATGCCAGTCGCCCGTGCCCGCGGAATCGACGACCAGATCCACCCCGCGCCGCCGCGCCTCCTCCCGCAGCGCCGCCTCCGCGAGGGGCGAGCGACAGATGTTGCCGAGGCAGACGAAGAGGATCGAGAGCATGGGGTCGAGGTTACAGTGGCGCGAGGCTTGGGACAAAGGTCTGCTTTTGACACTTACCAGCAGTTCGTGCCGTCCAATGTGTGACGATCTGCGACTTAGACGTCCTTGACCGCCCAATAGGCTAGGCGTTGGGGCTCTCCAGCGTCCTGCCCGGGACGACCGAACAGCGCACGCCACCAGCCCCTCAGCGTGCGCCTCGACCGGAGGTCGCGCCACAGGTTGCCCCATTCATGGAAGGCAATGACGAAGGGGTTGTTGCTCGCCACCGGGGTTGTCAGTCCGTATTTGACCGGCACGTCCTTGCGCTCTTCGACGAAGGTTCCGAACAGGCGGTCGAACAGGATCAACACACCGCCGAAGTTTGTGTCGAGATACTCGGCATTCGACCCGTGGTGCACGCGGTGATGCGACGGCGTGTTGAAGATCCATTCCAGCGGACCCAGCTTGCCGACGACCTCGGTGTGCAGAAAGTACTGATACCGCAGGTTGAAGGTCAGCAGCGCTCCGATCGCGACCGGATGGAAACCCATCAGCGCCATCGGCAGCAGGATCACCCAGGCGCCCGAGATCGTGCTGGTCCACCCCAGCCGAAAGGCGGCGGGCAGGGTGAATTCGTTGGCCGAGTGATGGACCGCGTGAGATGTCCAGAACCAGCGTACGGTGTGGCTGAAGCGGTGCTCCCAGTAGTAGAAGAACTCCAGCACGAAGAAGCCGACCACCCAGGTCCGCCAGTCGTCCAGCGCCCACTGGAACGGGGCGAATGAATACACAGCGAACAGCGCTGCCGCGATAACGCCGCCGGTCAGAACGGTCGAGACCAGTTGGCCCGCCATCACGCCGAGGTTGCCGCCGAGTGAGCCGAGGTCATAACCGCGGCCAGAATGCCGGCGCCACGCCCATTCGACGACGGCGAACAGCAGGACGACCAGGCCAAACGCGGGATTGAGTTCATTCTCGAACATGGGATGCTCCTGAGCTATCGGGTGAGGGTGCCCCGTCGGGTCAGCGCGAGGGGCGGACGGCCGCGAGCTCGTCGGCGGTCAGTACGCGGTCGCCGTTGGCGTCTGCGGCCTCGAAGGCGTCGGCGGGACCATCGCGGAGTTCCGCGCGCGAGACACGGCGATCGCCATTGGCGTCCAGGGATGACAGGGCACGGTAGGCCTGATCGAACCGGTCGCCTATTATGCGCGGGCGGTCGGCGCGATCGACATAGCCATCGTTGTTCCGATCCATCCGGTCGAACATGTCGCTGCGAACAGCGGTGAACTCACCCCAGGTCACCCGTCCGTCCGCATTGCGGTCGGCGCGGTCGAGCATCGCGGACATTTGCGTGCCGGACTGTGCCAGGACCGGGCTGGAGATGAGCAGCCCGGTCACGGCGACAGCGGTGAGCAAGGGGATCGAGGCGGAAGCGGAAATCTTGATCATCGGTGGTCTCCTCAATTGGAATGCGAGGAGAATGAACCGGTCGTGTTGCCCGCGTTTGCCGGGAGGAAGGCCATTTGTGACGGAATGTCACCGATGAGGGGCGCCGGACACATTTCGTCACAACACCGTAGTGGAGCGGGCCTGGGACAACGACTATGACGGGTCGCATGGAGCAGGGGCCATCCATCCTGGTCGTCGATGACGACATCGACATTCGCACGCTCGTGCAAGGCGTGCTGCAACGCAGCGGAATGCGCGCACAGACCGCCGCTTCGGTCGCCGAAGCGGAGCCTATCCTGGCCGAGGGGCGGACCGATCTCGTGGTTCTGGACCTGATGATGCCGGGCGAGGACGGGCTGTCGTTCTGCCGAAGACTGCGTAGCGCATCGGCCGTCCCGGTCATCATGCTGACCGCGATCGCCGAGGACGTCGACCGGATCGTCGGGCTGGAGATCGGCGCCGACGACTATCTCGCCAAGCCGTTCAATCCGCGTGAGCTCGTCGCACGGATCAAGGCCGTCCTGCGTCGTCACGATGGGACCGGGTCCGCTCCAGCGGCGAGACGCCCTGGTGCGGCGTTTCGGTTCGGGCCTTATCGCCTGCTGCCCGACCAGATGGCGCTGGAATCCATCGACGGGAAAGAGGTCGTCCTGACCTCGGGCGAGTTCGCCCTGCTGCTTGCCCTCGCGGAGCGCGCGCCCCGTGTCCTGTCGCGAGAAACCCTTCTGGACCTCTCGCGCGGGGTCGCCACCTCACCGTTCGATCGCAGCATCGATTCCCAGATCAGCCGCATCCGCCGCAAGATCGAGAGAGACCCACGCCAGCCTGGGCTCATCAAGACCGTGCGTAACCTAGGCTATGCGCTGACGATACCGGCAGTTCGCGAAGAAGGGTGAGAGGATTGGTCCGCAGCGCCCTCAACTCGATCTTGGCGCGCATCGTCGGCCTGACCTTGGGTCTGTTGCTAGTGGCGTTCGCCGCCCTGGCCTTTGTCATGCAGACCCCGCTGTCCGATCGGGTGTCCGACCGGGTCATTGCCGAGAGCGGGCGTGGCATCGCACAGCTGGTCTGGTTGCTCGAAACCTCCCCACCCGAAGCCGAGAGCGCTCTGCTTTCCACCTATGCCAGCCGATCGCGGGTGGCGCGGATCACGCCGGGATTTCCAGCAGGGATGGAAGGGGATGATGCCCGGCGACCGTTGCTGACGGACGATGGCGCGAGTGTCGGGGGGCGATTGGACGGCCGCGATATTTGGTTTCGCAAGCTGGGACTGATCGAGCTGCGGCAGGTTTTGAGGAGCGAGGGCCTGCGCCCCTATTTCGCGGCCAGTGTCGTGCAGATCGCCGTCCGGCTGTCGGACGGCCGCGTCCTCAGCGTCTGGCTCGCACCTTCGATCTTTTACACGGAGGGCCCGTATTCGCTCGCCTTCCTGTTCGGAGGGGTCGCCGTCGTCACCCTGTTGCTCAGCCTGGCGATCTACTGGGTGATCATGCGGCCGATCCGGACGCTCGAACGGGACGCCGAGATCGTGGGCCTGGCCGAGACGGCGATCCCCGTGGCCGAGGTCGGCCCCCGCGAACTGCGGCGTCTGTCCATGGCGTTGAACCGTATGCGCGCTCGGCTCGCAGGCCTGGTCCGCGAGCGCGAACAGATCATGGTGGCGATTGCCCACGACATCCGCACCGGCCTGACGAAGATCCGTCTGCGCATGGACGCGAACGAAAACATCACAGCAGATCTGATCGAACCCGACATCGCCCAGATGGAGCATCTTCTGGTGGACATGATGGCCTACGCCCGTGCGGAACATCCTGTCAGCGGTCATGAAATGATCGCGCCGAACGATCTGGTGACCGGTCTGGCAAACGCCGCCCCCTATGCGGTTTCCCTTCAGATCGACCGGAACGCCGATAGGTTCACGATCGCCGGCAACCGACTGGCACTGACGCGCCTGTTCGAGAATCTATTCGAGAACGCACGTAGATATGGTTCCGGTCTCGTCCTGATCCGCACCGGGAGCAGCAGTGACGGGCTTTTCGTCGACATCATCGATGACGGTCCAGGCGTCCCGCCTCACCTTCTGGAGACCATCTTTGATCCGTTCGTGCGCGGAGAGGGATCGCGAAATCGCGCCACAGGCGGCTCGGGTCTGGGGCTCGGAATTGCCCGCGCCATCGCCCATTCGCACGGCGCTGAGATCACCCTGTTCAATAGGCCCGAAGGCGGCCTGTGCGCCAGAACCTGCTTCCCAAGCGCGCTCACCGAATAGGATAGGGTGCCCGGCTCAGGCTGACAGATGACCGGTTCTGTTCCAAAGTGGAAGCCAGCGGGGACACTCACCGCCGCCCAAACAGCCGCTCCAGATCCGCCAGCTTCAGCTCCACATAGGTCGGCCGACCGTGGTTGCATTGGCCGCTGTGCGGGGTGGCTTCCATTTCGCGGAGCAGGGCGTTCATTTCCGGGGCACTCAGCACGCGGCCGGCGCGGACGGAGCCGTGGCAGGCCATGGTGCCGCAGACCTCGCCCAGGCGCTCGGTCAAAGCGAGGGCGGTGCCGTGTTCGCTGAGGTCGTCGGCGATGTCGCGGATCAGACCCTGGACGTCCGTGTCGCCCAGCAAGGCGGGGGTTTCGCGCACCAGGACGGCCCCGCCGCCGAAGGCCTCGACGATCAGGCCCAGCTCGGCCAGTTCCTCGGCACGGGCGACCACGCGCATGGCCTCTGACGGGTCCAGCTCGACCACCTCGGGCGTCAGCAGGGCCTGGCGGGTGACGGAACCCCGGGCCATCTGGACCTTCATCCGCTCATAGACCAGCCGCTCGTGCGCCGCGTGCTGGTCCACCACGACCAGGCCGTCGCGGGTCTGGGCCACGATATAGGTGCCGTGCAGCTGGGCCCGGGCGGCGCCGAGGGGGAAGTCGACGGGATTGGGTTCTAGCGGATAGGGGCTAGGGTCTATTGAGGTGCCGTGAGGCTGGTCCCAGCCTTCGACCCGCGCCGAGCGCTCGTTCAGGCCCGGCAGAACCTGGGCCGTCTGGGTGGCGGGGGCGGCCCAGCCCTGCCAGCCGGACCAGCCGGCGGCGGAGGGTTGCGACGGGCTGTAGGCAGGAGCTCCGGCATGGGCCTGGAACCCCGCCAGCACACTGTCCGCCACCGTCGTGGAGGCGCGGTGGCCGGCGGCGGCGAGGGCGTGGCGCAGGCCGCCGACGATCAGACCGCGCACCAGGGCCGGGTCGCGGAACCTGACCTCGGCCTTGGCTGGGTGGACGTTCACATCGACATAGAGCGGGTCGATGTCGAGAAACAGGACGGCGGCCGGGTGTCTGTCGCGGGCCAGGAAGTCCGCATAGGCCCCGCGCAGGGCCCCCTGCAGCAGGCGGTCGCGCACGGGGCGGCCGTTGACGAACAGATACTGATGCGCCGCATTGCCCCGCGAATAGGTGGGCAGGCCCGCATAGCCGGACAGGCGCACGCCGTCCCGCTCCTGATCGATCAGCAGGGCGTTGGCCTCGAAGTCCCGGCCCAGCAGGGCGGCGAGGCGCTTCAGCCGCCCCTGATCCCCCGGATGCTCGGCGGGCAGGCGCAGGGTGGTGCGACCGTCCAGGTCGAGGGTGAAGGCGACGGCTTCATGGGCCATGGCCTGGCGCTTGATCTCTTCCGAAATGGCCATGGCCTCGGACCGCTCGGACTTCATGAACTTCAGCCGGGCGGGGGTGGCGTAGAACAGGTCGCGGACCTCGACCCGCGCGCCGTGCGGGCCGGGGAAGGCGGCGGGGCTGACGGGCTTCTGATCGCCGCCGTCGACGGTGATGCTGTGGGCGTCGCCACCGGATTTGGGCCGGCTGGTGATCGTCAGGCGCGCGACCGAGCCGATGGAGGGCAGGGCCTCGCCGCGAAAACCGAGCGTGGAGATGCGCAGCAGGTCGACATCGCCCGCATCGTCGGGCTCCAGCTTGGAGGTGGCATGCCGCTCAATGGCCAGGGCCAGCTGATCCGCCGCCATGCCGTGGCCGTCGTCGGCGATCAGGATGCGGCTCAGGCCCCCGCCGTCAGCCTGAATCTCGACCCGCGTCGCGCCCGCGTCGAGCGCATTCTCGACCAGCTCCTTGATGGCGCTGGCCGGGCGTTCGACCACCTCGCCGGCGGCGATGCGGTTGACGGTTTCGGGGGGGAGGCGACGGATGGGCATTGAGTCGGGAAGTATGCCGGTTTCCGCCGGATGAAAGTAGGGGCGGCGGTTTCACCTCTCCATTCGCCCTTCAAGCGAATGGAGAGGACAGATCGGCGCATCAGCGACGATCAGGTGAGGGCGACGCCGGCGGATGTGATCGGAGATCGACCGGCCACGGCTGGTGCCGCCCCCACCTGGTCGCGCCAGCGCGCGACCTTTCCTCCCCATCGCCTTGAAGGGGCGATGGGGAGGTGAGGGCGAGTTCAGCTCACCTCGGCCAGGGCTTCTTCCGCCGCCATCCATGCGGCTTCGGCGGCGTCGAGGTCGGCCTGGGTCTTGGCGCGGGCGCGGGTCAGGCCTTCCAAGGCCTTGGGATTGTTGACCGAGGCATTGGCCATGTCGTCGTCGATGCGGGCGATCTCGGCGGTCAGCTGCGTCATCCGCTCCTCGGCCTTCTTCACGCCGTGACGCAGAGTCGAGGGTGAAGGCCCTGATTTCTTGTCGTTCTTCTTGCCCTTGTTGTTCGAGGCAGGCGCGGCTGTGGCAGTCGTCTCGTCCTTGATCTGGGTCGGCTTGACCGCAGCCTGTTTCGCGCGGTCGAGGACGAACTTGGCATAATCGTCCATGTCGCCCTCATAGGGCTTCACCGTGCCGTCGGCGGCCAGCCACAGGCGGTCGGCGACCATCTCCATCAGCGACCGGTCGTGGGTGATCAGGATGACCGCGCCCGAATACTCGTTCAGGGCGTCGAGCAGGGCCCGGCGGCTGTCGATATCCAGGTGGTTGGTCGGTTCGTCGAGGATCAGGACGTGGGGCGCATCCATCGCCACCTGATTGAGCAGCAGGCGGGCGCGCTCGCCGCCGGACAGGCTGGCGACGGTGGTTTCCTGCTTCTCATAGCCCAGCCCCCACTGCGCCAGCTTGGAGCGACGGGCGCTTTCGGAGGCGTCCGGCATGGACCGGCGGACGATCTCCAGCGGCGTGTCGGTCGGATCCATGGCCTCGATCTGGTGCTGGTGGAACCAGCCGACCCTCATCTTGCGGTCGCGGTGCAGTTCGCCTTCGGAGACGTTCAGCGCCCCGGCGATCATCTTGGCGAAGGTCGACTTGCCCGCGCCATTGACGCCCAGCAGGCCGATGCGGTCGTCCAGATCCATACGCAGGTTCAGATTGCGCAGGATCGGCTTGCCGGTCTCATAGCCGACATTGGCGCGCTCCAGCCGGATCAGCGGCGGGGCGAGGGGGCGCGGCGGGGACGGCAGGATGAAGGGGGCGACGCGCTCCTCGATGGTGGTGGCGACGGGCTGCATCTTGGCCAGGCGCTTCATGCGCGACTGGGCCTGGGCGGCCTTGGAGGCCTTGGCCTTGAAGCGGTCGACGAAGGCCTGGAGGTGGGCGCGTTCGGCGTCCTGCTTGGCCTTGGCCGACATCTGCAGCCGGGCCTTTTCGGCGCGGGCCTGTTCGAACTGGTCGTAGTTGCCGGTGTAGAGCGTCAGGGTGTGGTTGGCGAGGTGCAGGATGTGGGTGCAGACCTCGTTCAGCATCTCGCGGTCGTGGGAGATGATCAGGGCGGTGTGCGGGTATTTCTTGAGGCGCGCCTCCAGCCACAGGGCGCCCTCGAGGTCGAGGTAGTTGGTCGGTTCGTCGAGCAGCAGCATGTCCGGCTCGGCGAACAGGGCGGCGGCGAGGGCGACGCGCATGCGCCAGCCGCCCGAGAACTCGGACATCGGCCGCTGCTGGTTGTCCTGGTCGAAGCCGAGGCCGACGAGGATTTCGGCGGCGCGGGCGGGGGCGGCGTCGGCGTCGATCTCGATCAGCCGGGTCCAGATCTCGCCCATCTCCTCGGGTTCGGCGGTCTCGAGCCGGCCCAGCAGGGTGTGGCGCTCCTCGTCGGCCTCGAGGATGGTCTCGAGCACGCTGACGGGGGTGGCGGGGTGTTCCTGATCCACCGAGCCGATGCGGGCGGTCTTGGGCAGGCTGATCTCGTCACCGCCCGCAGCCAGTTCGCCCAGGATCAGCTTGAACAGGGTGGACTTGCCGATGCCATTGCGGCCCACAAGGCCGACCTTGGAGCCGGGGGGCAGGGAGACGGACGCGTCCTCGAGGAATTTGCGGCCCCAGGCGTTGAAGGTCAGGTCGGTGATCTGGAGCATGGATAAGGAGCGCTTGAATCGGGTCCGTCCCTCATGCAGCGAGGGGCCGCGCCGAGAGCGTTAGGGACGCCTTGGAAATGACTGAGGGCGCGTCTATAAGCCCCCACCTTCAATCTCCCAAACAAGAAGTCACTTCTCATGACCGAACGCACCTTCTCGATCATCAAGCCCGATGCCACGCGCCGCAACCTGACCGGCGCCGTCAATGCCGTGATCGAAGCCGCAGGCCTGCGCATCGTCGCCCAGCGCCGCGTGCACCTGACCGAGGCCCAGGCCAAGAAATTCTACGAAGTCCACGCCGAGCGCCCCTTCTATGGCGAGCTGGTCGAGCAGATGACCGCCGAGCCGGTCGTGGTTCAGGTGCTGGAAGGCGACAACGCCATCGCCGCCTACCGCGAAGTCATGGGCGCGACCAACCCCAAGGACGCGGCCGACGGCACCATCCGCAAGCAGTTCGCCCTGTCGATCGGTGAAAACTCGGTCCACGGTTCGGATTCGGCCGAGAACGCCAAGATCGAAATCGCCCAGTTCTTCACCGACGACCAGATCGTCGGCTGATCCAACGCGAAAGCGCTGGACCTGCTGCGGCCGGATCGGAAACGATCCGGCCGTTGTCGTATCTGGACCCTGTACTGCGGAAGGCCACGCCCATGAAGGAGTATCGGCATCGGGATGTCGCGCTGGCCGCCGGGCTTTCGGCGCTGGCTGGCTATGTCGATGCGATCGGTTTCCTGACGCTGGGCGGCTTCTTCGTCTCCTTCATGAGCGGCAACTCCACCCGGTTCGGCGTGGCGGTGGCGACCGGGGAGTGGCACCTGGCCGCGACGGCACTGGGACTGATCGGCCTGTTTGTGGTCGGGGTGGTGCTGGGCTCGACGGCGGCACGCCGGGCGGGGGAGGGGCGCAAGGCCGTCGTGCTGGGGCTGGAGGCCCTGCTGCTGGCGATTGGGGCCGCCCTGTTGTCGGCCGGTCGGCCCCTGCTGGGCATGGTCCCTGTGGTGCTGGCCATGGGGGTGGAGAATACGGTGTTCCAGAAGGGCGGGGATGTGCGGGTCGGCCTGACCTATATGACCGGCACACTGGTGCGCGTGGGCCAGAGGATCGCCACGGCCCTGCATGGAGGCGCGCGCTGGGACTGGGTGCCGTTCCTGCTGCTGTGGATCGGGCTGGCGGCAGGCGGAGCGCTGGGCGCACTGATGTTTCTGAAGCTGGGCGTCGCGGCTCTGTGGTTCGCAGCAGCCGTCGTGGCCGGACTGGCTCTGCTAAGCCTTGTCGATGAGCGTCGGGCGCTTGTTCGTCAGGACGACTAGGCCAGCGTTCGGCAGAAATCAGCCAGGACCTGCGGATAGAGACGATGTTCCGCCTCCAGGACGCGCTGGGCCAGGCTGTCGGCAGTGTCGTCCGGCAGGATGGGCACCGCGGACTGGCCCAGGATTTCGCCTTCATCGACGCCTTCGGTCACCTGATGCACGGTGCAGCCGCCTAGGGTGTCTCCCGCTGCGATGGCGCGGGCGTGGGTGTCCAGACCGGGATAGAGCGGCAGCAGGCTGGGGTGGATATTGATCATCCGGCCGCGCCAGGCCTGGACGAAGCCGGGGGTCAGGACGCGCATGTAACCGGCCAGGGCGACCAGCTGGATCGCATGCTGATCCAGAAGAGTCCGGATTTCGCGCTCGTGAGCCGCGCGGTCCGGTCCGAAAGGCTGATTATCGACGGCGTGGGCGGCTATGCCCTTGGTCTGGGCGACCGCCAGCCCTCCGGCGTGGGGTCGGTTGGCGACCACCAGCACGACCTCGAACGGCGCATCAGCCTTCTGACCCGCATCGATCAGTGCGGCCATGTTGGAACCGGCACCCGAGATCAGGACGGCGACACGGACGCGGCCGGGACGGCTGTCGGGCATCAGCGGGCGGGGCGCGGCGGTGCCGGGACGAAGGCTCCGGCGGGTCCGGGGAAGACCACCGGGCTTTCGTAGCCATCCTGAGACACGGACGAGACGCCGAAGAAGAAATCGTCGATGACGACGCCCGGCAGGGTCAGTTCCGTCGCATTGCCGGCCGACCGGCTGTGGGTCCATTGCGGCGATGTCGTCGATCTCCACCACACCCGATAGCTGGCGGCACCCGGCACGGCGGCCCAGCGCAGGGTTGTGTCCGGCAGGACAGCACCGGCGATGGTGACATTGGTGGGGGGTGCCGGAGCGCGCGCCATGACCGCCATCGTCGCGATATTCAGGCGCGTGGCCTGGGCCAGATAATCGAAATCAACGCCGTCCAGTGTGTCGCCATAGACCACGCCCTCTTCCGTGCGCAGGTCCTGATGCTGGCGATCATAGTTCTCGGACCCTTCCGTGATGCGCACGGCGGGAAAGCCGAGGCGCAGGAAGGCGACCTGATCGCCACCGCGGCCGTAGCGGTCGGTGCGGTAGACCATTTCGACATCCAGATTGGTCAGATGACGGTCGGCGATGCCGTCGATGAAACGCGCCAGGTTCCGGGACGGCGAATCGACCTCGCCGCCGTTGTAGCGGCGGCTGTCTGCCTCGGCCTGGGTCTCGAGCGTGCGTGTGCCTTCGGCGAAGACGCGGATGCGGGTGTTGTCGATCACCCCGCTCTGACCCTCGATGTTGCCGACCATGTCGTTGTTCAGATTGGCCATAACCTGCCAGCCGTTGGCCCTGGCGTATTCGGCAAGGATGCGGGCACCGTGCAGCCCCTGCTCCTCGCCCGTCAGGGCGGCATAGACGAGGGTAGCAGGGAAGCGTTCCCTGGACAGGATGCGGGCCGCCTCGATCAGGGCGGCCACGCCTGAGGCGTCGTCATTGGCACCGGGGGCATCGTCGGTCGCGTTCATCACGTCTGTGACGCGCGAATCGAGATGGCCCGTGATGACGATGACCCGGTCAGGATCTGTGGTGCCGCGCTGGATCGCCACGACATTGACCACCTCGGTCGGGACAGGAATGCGCGGCTGGGCGGTGACCGTTTCGCCGGGCATGACGACCTCAAGGCAGCCGCCACAGTCCCGTCCGATGGTCTGAAACTCGCGCTCTACCCACCGTCGTGCCGCGCCCACGCCGCGCGTGTCCGATTCAGTCTCGGACAGGGTATGCCGCGTCCCGAAACCGACCATCGATTCCACATCGGCCCGCAAACGGGCTGTGCTGACGTGGCTGGCGAGGCGATTCACCAGCGTCTGTTCATCGACTGTCTGCGCCGCAGCAGGAATGGCGGCGAAAACGGCCGCCAGGGCCAGGCCGATGGTCAAGGTGCGCATAGGCGATCTCACTGAAAGCGGAGGCAGACCCTGCCGTGCACGTGACAAGCGGTCAACGCCTGTCAGACCGCCTGAAGCTGGCCGCAGACGAAGGCGACCTCGCCCGCGTTCAGCAGGGCCTCCAGCACCGGCTCGGCATTCTCGGGCGCGACGACCAGCATGAAGCCGACGCCGCAGTTGAAGGTCCGGCGCAGCTCGTGATCGGAGATGCCGCCGACCTCGCCCATCCACTGGAAGACCTGCGGCATGGGCCAGGCGTCCCAGTCGAACGACGCCTCCAGTCCCTCGGCGATGCAGCGGGGCGGGTTTTCGATCAGGCCGCCGCCGGTGATGTGAGCCGCGCCCTTGATCAGACCGGCCTTCATCAGCGGCAGGACCGGCTTCACATAGATGCGGGTCGGCTCCATCAGGGCCTGGGCCAGGGTGCGATCCTTGGCGAAGGGGGCGTCATCGCCCCACGACAGGCCGGACTTCTCGACCACCTTGCGGATCAGGGAATAGCCGTTGGAATGCGGGCCCGATGACGCCAGGCCGATGATGATGTCGCCCGGCATCTGGCGATCCAGCCAAGGCAGGGCATGCCCGCGCTCGACCGCTCCCAGCGAAAAGCCCGCCAAATCGTAGTCGCCGCCCGCATACATGCCCGGCATTTCGGCCGTCTCGCCGCCGACGAGGGCGCATCCGGCCTGGCGGCACCCTTCGGCGATCCCGGTGACGACCCGGCGGGCGGCGTCGATGTCGAGCCGGCCCGTCGCATAGTAGTCGAGGAACAGCAGGGGCTCGGCCCCCTGGGCCAGCAGGTCGTTGACGCACATGGCGACCAGGTCGATGCCGACGCCGTCATGACGGCCAGTCTCGATGGCGATCTTCAGCTTGGTGCCGACGCCGTCGGTGGTGGCGACGATCAGCGGGTCTTCGAACCCCGCCGCCTTAAGGTCGAACAGAGCCCCGAAACCGCCCAGGGAGGCTTCCGCGCCTGGCCTGCGTGTCGATTTGGCCAAGGGCTTGATCGCGTCGACCAGTCGCTCGCCCGCATCGATATCCACGCCCGCATCGGCATAGGTCAGACCGTTTTTCAGCTGGTCGGGGGTGTCGCTCATGGGTCACGGGCCTGAATCAGAGAGGCGGAAATGTGTCACGGCTCTTGCCACAACCGTATGGCGCGGGGCTATAGCATCGGAATGACGCCAATCACCACCACCGAGGCTTTGCGCGACTTCTGTGCGAAGCTGGCCACAGCCCCCTTCATCACGGTCGATACCGAGTTCATGCGGGAAACGACCTATTGGCCCAAGCTGTGCCTGATCCAGGCCGCGTCCAGTACCGATGCCGCCATCATCGACCCGCTGGCAGAGGGCATCGATCTGGAGCCGTTCCTCGATCTGCTGCGCGATCCGAACATCCTGAAGGTCTTCCATGCCGCGCGTCAGGACACGGAAATCTTCGTCAAGCTGGGGGCCATGCCCAAGCCGATGTTCGACACCCAGGTGGCGGGCATGGCGGCAGGGTTTGGCGATCAGGTCTCCTATGAGGCGCTGGTCCGTCAGATGCTGAAACAGGATGTGGACAAGGGCAGCCGCTTCACGGACTGGGCCCGGCGTCCTCTTTCGGATGCCCAGCTGACCTATGCCCTGGGTGACGTGACTCATCTGGCGGCGCTGTATCCGAAGCTGCGCGACCGGCTCGTCCGGGAGGGGCGGCTCGACTGGGTCATGGCCGAGATGGAGGATCTGACCGATCCGGACCTGTACGACACCACGCCCGAGAAGGCCTGGAAGCGGCTCAAGCCCAAGAAGTTTTCGGCCAAATACCTGGCCGCCTTCGTCGCCACCGCCGTCTGGCGCGAGCGGGCCGCGCAGGAGCGTGACCAGCCGCGCGGCCGTATCCTGAAGGACGAAGCCATCGACGAGATCGCGGCGCAGGGCCCGACCGATCCGGAGGCCTTCAACCGCCTGCGTTCCGTGCCCAAGGGGTTCGGGGCGTCGCGCCTGGGTCTGGAGCTGTGCGCCGAGCTCAAGCGGGTGCTGGCCGATCCGGAGGCGCATGCGCCCAAGCTGGAGCGTCCCGGCCACAACCAGCCCGCACCGCCCTCGGTGGTCGAGCTGCTGAAGGTGCTGCTGAAGGCCAAGAGCGACAATGCCGGCGTGGCGACCAAGCTGCTGGCCAATGTCGCGGATCTGGAAAAGATCGCCCTGGACGACCAAGCGGACGTGGACGCTCTGAAGGGCTGGCGTCGCCAGCTGTTCGGCGAGGATGCGCTGAAGCTGAAGCGCGGCGAGATCGCCCTGGTGCTTAACGGGCCGAGGGTTGAGGTCGTCGAGATCGAATAGTCAGGCGGTCAGACTGGTGATTTCGCGTGCCAGATTGGCGCGTGCCCGTGTCTCGTATCGCCTGGCCAAGATCGGGTCGGCGAACAGCGGCTCACTTTCCAGAAATCGACTGAGGATCGCCGCGCGTCCGGCTCGGTATAAAGGCTCAGGCACGTGCCCGTACTCGTGTCGGATAGCCGCGGCGTAGGTGTCATATCGCTCGGGTTCAGCACCGAGGATCGACAGGTCGATCGAGACAAGTCGGGCTCCGATGGCATCGTCAGGCTCAACGGAATGCCCGGCTGTCAGCATAATCAGGCGGCTGACTTCATCAATGAAAGTCTGGTTCGCGCCTTCAGCCCTCAGCCGCTCAACAGCTAGCCTTGCGCTCTCGGCCTCGTTGTCATGGCGTGTCGCGTCATAGACCGCGTCGTGGAACCAGATGGCGACCTCCATGAGGCGGCGTTGTTCGTCTGAAAAATCCGTCGACGCCGCAACCTGAGCCAGACAGTCTTCGATATGGGTCATCGTATGATAGCGCCGGTGCGGCTCGCCGTAGCGCGCGATCAGTTCGTTGCGAACCGCACCGGAGATCATAGTCTTCAGGCCACCGTGGCGGTGACGATCTTGCCTGGATTGCGGGGCGGTTCGCCCTTGGGCAGGGCATCGACGTGGTCCATGCCTTCGATCACTTCGCCCCAGACGGTGTACTGACCGTCCAGGAAGGAGGCGTCGTCCAGGCAGATGAAGAACTGGCTGTTGGCGCTGTTCGGATCGCTGGTGCGGGCCATGGAGCAGACGCCGCGAGCGTGGCGCTGTTTCGAGAACTCCTGCTTCAGGTTCGGCTTCTTGGAGCCAGAGGTGCCCGTGCCGGTCGGATCGCCGCCCTGGGCCATGAAGCCGGCGATGACGCGGTGGAAGACCACGCCGTCATAGAAGCCTTCACGCGCCAGTTCGGTGATGCGCGCAACGTGGCCGGGGGCCAGGTCGGGGCGCAGCTTGATCACCACGTTGCGGTCTTCGCCGTCACCGGTGTCGAGTTTGAAAGTCAGGGTTTCGTCGGCCATCGGCGCGCTCCATGTGTTGAATCTGGCGGGGGTCATAGCCCGTGAAGGCCGTCCCGGCTATGTGGGAAGGATGAGTGACGACGAAAAGACCCCTCCTGCGCCAGAGCGCCGCCGCATGGTCCGCCCTCCGTCGGGCGGCACGGCCTCTGGCCGGGGCATGGGCACCAAGATGAAGACGGCGGACACCAAGTCGATGTCCAGCCAGCAATGGATCAAGCGCCAGCTGTCCGACAAATGGTCCGAGCGCGCCCGGGCCGAGGGCTGGCGCAGCCGTGCGGCCTTCAAACTGCTGGAGATCGACGAGCGGTTTCACCTGATCAAGACGGGCAGCCGGGTCATCGACCTGGGGGCCGCGCCGGGCGGCTGGGTGCAGGTGGCGCTGAAGAAGGGGGCCAAGTCGGTGGTCGGGGTCGATCTGCTGATGATCGAGCCCATACCCGGGGCCGAGCTGGTCCAGGCTGATTTCACCCATCCGGGGGTGGATCAGCAGATGATCGATCTGCTGGGCGGGCGACCCGATGTGGTCCTGTCCGACATGGCCCACAACACCGTCGGCCACCGCCAGACCGACCACCTGAAGATCATCGCCCTGATCGAGATCGCCGCCGACTTTGCCATCCGCACGCTGAAGCCGGGCGGGCATTTCGTGTCGAAGAACTTCCAGGGCGGGGATGCGGGGGGCGTTCTGGCGCGGCTGAGGGCCGAGTTCGAGACGGTGAAATACGTCAAGCCGTCGTCGAGCCGGAAGGACAGTGCCGAAGTGTTCCTGGTGGCGATGAACCGGAAGTAGGTCTCAGACCTCGGCCAGTTCCGCCGCGCGTCGGGCCTTCCTGGCCTCGATCCGCGTCCACACCCGGTCGTGGACGGTGAAAAATAGAGTCTGAACCAGAGGCTCGATCGTGCCGATGGCCAGGGCCAGTTGCCAGTTGCGGGTCAGGGCGAAGGCGACGGCGACGGCGACGGCAAAGTGCATGACGCCGTAGGTCACCGTCTTGGCCGCGATCTGCTTGAACGAGCGGGGCAGGGCGTGGCTGTGGCCCGCATGGGAGCCGAAGCCGTGGCCATGGCCATGCGCGCGGGTCTGTTCCTCCGGCGTCATCATGCCCAGGCGGGCGGTGAAGGCCTCGGACGCCTCCTCGACCCCGGTCAGCATGCCGCGCCGCTCGACCCGGTGCCAGACGCGGTCGTGGATGGAATAGGCGATAGTCTGGAAGAAGGGCTCGATGACCCCGACCGCCAGGGCCAGTCGCCAGTCGCGCGTGATCGCGAACGCCACCAGAATCGCGACGACCAGATGCATCACGCCATAGCTGGCGATCTTCAGCGCAAGGCGACGGGCGGTGGTGAGGATGGCGCGGACCATAGGTGCTCAGAATGTGGGGGCGGGGCCACGCGGCGCAAGCCAATTGTCGTTATCGTCACTATAGGTCGCGGCAGGCCTTGCGGTTCCTGCCTGTCGGGCGTTATACGCGGCCCGCAAAACGGAGACTCCTCATGGAGATACGCGAAGGGCTTACCTTCGACGATGTTTTGCTGGAACCCGGCCCGTCAGAGATCATGCCCGCAGATGCGGACGTCTCGACGAAGCTGACCCGCGACATCAGTCTGAACATCCCGCTGACTTCGTCGGCGATGGACACGGTCACCGAAAGCCGGCTGGCCATCGCCATGGCCCAGGCCGGCGGTCTGGGCATTCTTCACCGCAACATGACGGTCGAGGAACAGGCCGATCAGGTGCGGGAGGTGAAGCGCTATGAAAGCGGCATGGTCATCAATCCCGTGACCATCACGCCCCAGACAACGCTGGGCGAAATCCGCGCCATCGTGGCCAAGAAGAAGATTTCGGGTTTCCCGGTGGTCGACCCCCGGACAGGACGTCTTGTCGGCATCCTGACCAACCGTGACATGCGGTTCGACACCGATCCGAACCGCAAGGCCATCGAGCTGATGACCACCGGCGATCTGGTCACCGTGCGCGAGGGAGCCGGACGCGATGAGGCGCGGGCCCTGCTGCGGGATCGCAAGATTGAGCGGGTCATCGTGGTGGACGAGGACTATCGTGCCACCGGCCTGATCACGATGAAGGACATCGAGAAGGCCCAGGCTCATCCCCATGCGGCCAAGGACGATCAGGGCCGGCTGCTGGTCGGGGCCGCCTCGACTGTCGGCGATGCAGGCTATGAGCGGGCCATGGCCCTGGCCGAGGCGGGCGTGGACGTCGTCGTCATCGACACCGCCCACGGCCATTCGATCCAGGTCAGCCGCGTGGTGGAGCGGATCAAGCGCGAATCCAACCGCATCCAGATCATCGCCGGTAACGTCGCCACCTATGACGCCGCCCGCGCCCTGATCGACGCGGGCGCGGACGCCGTGAAGGTCGGGATCGGTCCGGGCAGCATCTGCACCACCCGCATCGTCGCGGGCGTCGGCGTACCGCAGCTGACGGCCATCATGGAAGCGGTGCGGGCCGCCAAGGCATCCGGTGCTCCTGTCATCGCCGACGGCGGCATCAAATATTCGGGCGATCTGGCCAAGGCCATCGCGGCGGGCGCCAGCGTGGCCATGATGGGCTCGATGTTCGCCGGCACGGACGAGAGCCCCGGCGAGGTCTTTCTGTACCAGGGCCGATCCTACAAGTCGTACCGCGGCATGGGCTCAGTCGGGGCCATGGGTGCCGGCTCGGCCGACCGCTATTTCCAGAAGGAAGTCGAAGACAGCCAGAAGCTGGTGCCCGAAGGCATTGAGGGTCAGACCCCCTACAAGGGCCCGATCGCACCCGTGCTGCATCAGATGGTCGGCGGCCTGCGCGCCGCCATGGGCTACGTCGGTGCCGGGACGATTCCCGAGCTTCAGGAACGCGCCCGCTTCGTGCGGATCACCGGCGCGGGTCTGCGTGAAAGCCATGTCCACGATGTGATGATCACCCGCGAAGCGCCGAACTACCGGCAGGGCTGAGGGACAGGTTCATGACGACCGAACTGATCTATCTGTCGGCGACCCTGATCCTGGCGGTGGTGCAGATCTTCCTGCCTGCCGCCGGTCGCACGGCCCAGTATGGTGCCAAGTGGAATGCCGGGGCCCGCGACGGCGACATGCCAGCGGTCTCGCCGGTCACAGGGCGTCTGGAGCGGGCCCAGGCCAATCTCTACGAGACCCTGCCGCTGTTTATCGGCGCGGTCCTGGTCGCGCACGTCATCGGGGTTCAGGACGGTCTGACCTTGTGGGGCGCGGCCCTCTATTTCTGGGCCCGCGTCGTCTATGTGCCTCTGTATGCTTTCGGCGTGCCCTATGTTCGCACGGTTGTCTTCATGGTCTCGCTGGTCGGGCTGTTGATGGTGATCGCGGCTCCTCTGTTGACCTTGATCGGATCGTCTTGACCCCAGCTGCCCGCCTCGTCGCCGCCGCCTCCATTCTGGACAGCATCACACAAGGGCGCGCGCCCGCCGATGTCGTCATCAAGGCCTGGGGCACGGCCAACCGCTATGCCGGGTCCAAGGACCGCCGCGCCATCGCCGAGCGGGTCTATCTGGTGCTGCGCTCGCGCGGTCGTCTGGTCCGCGCCATGGGCGGACGCGAGGATGGGCGCGCCCTGGTGATCGGCTCGCTGGCTTTTCTCGATCAGCTGTCGCTGGAAGAAATCGAGACACTGCACTCCGGCGATGGCTACGGCCCGCGTCCGCTGTCCAAACAGGAACGCGCGCGGATCGAGGCCGGGGAGGGTGATGACGTCGATGCTGCCATCGCGGGTCTGCCCGCCTTCGTGATCGAGGACCTGAAGGCGACCTTCGGCGACGACTGGACGACGCAGGCGCAAGGCCTGATGGCGCGGGCCCCGGTCGATCTGCGGGTCAATACGGCGCGGACGACGGTGCAGGCGGCGAAAGCCGAACTGACGGCGGCCGGTCTGAAGCCAGAGGCCACGCCCTGGTCGGCCGTGGGCCTGCGCCTGCCATCCGAACCGGCCCCGAACGTCCAGGCGCTTGAGGCCTTCAACGGCGGTCGTGTCGAGATTCAGGACGAGGGGAGCCAATTGGTGACCTGGCTGGCCGGTGCCGGTCTGTCCCTGACTCCGGACAGCGTCGTGGTCGACTACTGCGCAGGCGGTGGCGGCAAGACCCTGGCCCTGGCCATGCTGGCATTGCCCGTCGCATCATCTGGCCCGACCCCCGCGCCCAAGCCTTCGGGCTGGTCTCCGACGGGCGATGCTGAAGCGGTGTCCGCGCCCAAGCCAGCGTCCGGCGTCCGGCTGATCGCCTGCGACGTCGTGCAGAAGCGGCTTGACAACATCCAGCCGCGCCTGGCCCGTGCCGGGGTCGCCGCCGACCTGCGCCTGATCGGTCAGAATGGCGGCGGGGTGGAGGAGTTCAACGGCAAGGCCGATCTGGTCTTCGTTGATGCGCCCTGCACCGGCTCCGGAGCCTGGCGTCGTCACCCCGAGGAGGCCTGGCGGCTGAAGGCAGATGAGGTCGAGCGACTTCATGCCCTGCAACTGCGTATCCTGACCCAGACGGCACAGCTGGTGAAGCGCGGTGGGCGTCTGGCCTATGTCACCTGTTCGGTCCTGCGGGCCGAGAATGAAGCGACGGCGGAGGCCTTCGAGGCAGCGCACCAAAGCTTCCGTCCGGTGGCCGTCGCCGATCTGGTCGCCACACCCACCCTGACCGACGCCGCCCGGGCCACGCTGGCAACGGCCGCGAACGGCCACACCCTGCGCCTGTCGCCCGCCTCCACCGGCACCGACGGCTTCTTCATCGCGCTCTACGAGAGGACCTGATGACCGACCACCAGAAAGTCCTGATCGTCGATTTCGGCAGCCAGGTGACGCAGCTGATCGCGCGGCGCCTGCGCGAAGCCAGCGTCTACTGCGAAATCCATCCTTTCCAGAAGGCCGAGGCGGCGCTGGCTGCCATGAAGCCCGCCGCCATCATCCTGTCCGGCGGTCCCGAAAGTGTGCACGAAGAGGGCAGCCCGCGCGCGCCGCAAGGCGTCTTCGAGGCCGGTGTCCCGGTGCTGGGCATCTGCTACGGCGAGATGACCATGTGCGAGCAACTGGGCGGTAAGGTCGAGGGCGGCCACACACGCGAGTTCGGTCGCGCCGAGATCACCGTCCAGAAATCATCGCCCCTGTTGGCCGACTTGGCTCCTGTCGGCGAGGACGAGACAGTCTGGATGAGTCACGGGGACAAGATCGTGGCTATCCCCGAGGGTTTCGACGTGGTCGCCACCTCCGAAGGTTCGCCCTATGCCGTGATCGCCGACGAGGCGCGCCGCTTCTATGGGGTCCAGTTCCATCCGGAGGTGATGCACACCCCGCGCGGTCACCAGATGCTGAAGAACTTCACCCACGGCATCGCCGGGCTGAAGGGCGACTGGACCATGGCCGCCTATCGCGACGAGAAGATCGCCCAGATCCGCGAACAGGTCGGTGACGCCAAGGTGATCTGCGGCCTGTCGGGCGGCGTCGATTCGTCGGTTGCGGCCGTGCTGATCCATGAGGCGATCGGCGACCAGCTGACCTGCGTCTTCGTGGACACCGGCCTGCTGCGCAAGGACGAGGCAACGCAGGTCACGACGCTCTTCCGCGAGCACTACAACATCCCGCTCATACACGTTGATGCCTCGAAGGAATTTCTCGGCGCGCTGGCCGGCCAGTCGGACCCGGAGACCAAGCGCAAGATCATCGGCCGCGTCTTCATCGAGATCTTCGACCGCGAGGCCGGCAAGATCGAGGGTGCCGAATTCCTGGCTCAGGGGACGCTGTATCCCGACGTGATCGAGAGCGTTTCCTCCTCGTCCGGCAAGGCCCATGTCATCAAGAGCCACCACAATGTCGGTGGCCTGCCCGACTATATGAAGCTGAAACTGGTCGAGCCGCTGCGTGAACTGTTCAAGGACGAGGTCCGTGCCTTGGGCCGCGAACTAGGCCTGAGCGACGCGTTCGTGGGGCGTCATCCGTTCCCGGGGCCGGGGCTGGCCATCCGCATCCCCGGCGAGATCACGCCGGACGCGGTCGAGACCCTGCAACAGGCCGACGCCATCTATCTGGACGAAATCCGCAAGGCCGGCCTTTACGACAAGATCTGGCAGGCCTTTGCCGTCCTGCTGCCGGTCAAGACGGTGGGCGTGATGGGTGACGCGCGGACCTATGAAAAGGTGCTGGCGCTCCGGGCCGTGACGTCGACCGACGGCATGACGGCGGACTTCTTCGAGTTTCCCTGGGACGTTCTGGGCAAGTGCGCGACGAGAATCGTCAATGAAGTCAGGGGCGTGAACCGCGTCGTCTACGACGTGACCTCAAAGCCGCCCGGCACCATCGAGTGGGAATAGTTCGGACCTTTCGGCAGCATTCGGCATCGCTTCCGAAACGTCCACTAAGCGGCTGACAACATTTTGAATTCTGTCGAGACCCTTTGAAGCCATTCGGAGGGTCTTTCTTCGTTTTGTCGGACTGGCCGACGGTATGCCGCTGCATTGATCTGGCGGACTCGGGCTCATACCGTCCTGACAGCCGGCCACGCCCTGACGGTATTATTTCTCGGCAAGTCATTGAAGATTTGAGAGAAAGTTCTTGATGGCGCGGTCGATTTCGAGGGCCGACAGCCGAAGGCGATTATACCGTGCTAACCGACACCGCACTGAAGAATTTGCGTCCAAAAGCAAGAGCTTACAAGAGTACCGACAGGGACGGCATGTATGTCTACGTCTCGACGGGCGGCGCAGTCTCATTCCGCTACGACTATCGGTTCAACGGCCGTCGGGAGACTGTGACGCTTGGCCGTTATGGCCGGGCCGGGCTGACGCTGGCGCAGGCCCGCGAGCGGCTGATCGAGGTGAAGAAGGCGATCGCCGACGGGGTATCCCCCGCCGTTGAAAAGCAGCGCGCCAAACGTCGCCTCAAGGAGGCTCGCGATTTCGCACAGGTCGCCCAGGGTTGGATGGACCGCGCGCCGATGGCGGACAGCACCCGCGACATGCGCCGGGCGATTTTCAATCGCGACATCCTTCCGAAGTGGAAGAACCGCCTGCTGAGCGAGATCACCCCCGACGACCTGCGGGCGCACTGCAAGGCGATCGTGGACCGCGGGGCGCCCGCGACAGCGATCCACGTCCGGGATATCGTCAAGCAGATCTACGGCTGGGCGATCCTCCACGGCGAGAAGATCGACAACCCTGCGGATGACGTGGGCCCGGCGTCCATAGCGACCTTCCGACCGCGCGACCGATCGCTCACCCCCGCCGAAATCCGGATCATGCTTATGCTCTTGGGTGAGGTGGCGACACTGCCGACCATCAGGCTCGGCTTGAAGTTCATCCTGCTCAGCATGGTTCGAAAGAGCGAACTTCAGGACGGGGTATGGACCGAGGTGGATTTCGGGAATGCGGTCTGGTCGATCCCCGCCGCACGCATGAAACGCTCGCGTCCTCACAACGTCTATCTCTCCACCCAGATGCTTGACATCCTGGTCGCCCTGAAGACCTGCGCCGGCAACTCGAAATACATCCTGCCGTCGCGCTACGATGCCGATGCGCCGATGTCGCGGGCGACCTTCAACCGCGTCACCAGTGCGATCGCTGAGAAGGCCGGAAAGGGTGATCTCCCGCTCGAACCCTTCACCGTCCACGACCTGCGGCGGACGGCCTCGACCCTGCTGCACGAGATGGGCTTCAACTCGGACTGGATCGAGAAAGGGCTGGCTCACGAAGAGCGATCCTCGCGCGGCGTCTACAACAAGGCGGAGTTCGAGACCCAGCGTCGGCACATGGCTCAGGAATGGTCTAACGCCGTAGACGCTTGGGAAGCGGGCCATGCCTACACCCCAGTTCTGACCGTGTCAGAGGTCAGCGCACCGCGTTTTGATCCGAAATTTTGAGATGCATCGGGGGATGCCAACAGAAAAAGCAGGGACAAGGACATGATCGACGCGCGGGATAAGGCTGCCGTCACCGAGCGCGCGGCCGAGCGGCCGGGACTGCGGAAGCGGTCGCCGCACCTGCTTGGATTGTAGGCTATGGCCGGGCCGTACTTTCCGCCGCTGGAGGTCGCGGGGCAGACGCTCGTGTTCGACCATCTCGAGCCCTTCGTGCTGGAGATGGCCACCCAGTCGCGTCCGAACGGAGTGAAGATCGATGTCCGGTTCAGCAACCACTGCTTCAGCGAAACCTTCGACGCCGCTGAGCACGACGACAATGCTGTGACGGTCTGGGACGGCCCGAGGCGGCGCGTCTTCTGTCCCATCCGCTACGGGCTGTCGCAGGCGCTGCCGCACATCCTGAAAGGTCTGCCGACCGCGCATGTCTATCAGACCCCGGAGGCGAACTTCCTGCGTATCGGCGTGCGCAACGACGGCGGAGCAGGGGACTACAGGGTCTTCTTCCGTGTCAAGCGCGGCGCCGATGCCGGCGTCGATCTCAAGCTCTTCGTGGAAAGCGCCTACAGCCCTGAGCCGGCCCAGGCGCTCGCCATCGCCCACATGAGCAAGGTTCGCTTCGCCGTCCTGATCGACAAGACGCTAAAGGGCGAGAAGCTGAAGTTTCACCGGAAAAGATAAGGGCGCCCGGAGGCGCCCTTATCAGAAGTCACTCGGTAGCCGCTTCCGGGATCGAAATCCCTATCTCGCTCACGCGTGGACCTCCGAAGAGGCGGGTGAGGCTGTTTCAACCGATCTGGCCTCGGGACGACATATAGCTCCAGGGAGTGAAGAAATCAATTATCGGCCCTGGAAGCCCTGTCCCGTCGTCCGTGGCTCCGCCATCCCCGAATGAAGCATCTCATGACCCGCTCGCCGCTTTCTGAAGCGAAGCGCAGCTTAGAGGTGCGGTCGGGAGGCGCCCGCCCCGTCGTGGACGGGGCGTGATCGGCGCAGTCGCACATCCGGAGCCTTGGCCGGCGTGACGGGGGCGCGGCGGCGCTTCTCCAGCCAGGTCTGGACCTCCGACAGATCCCAGACCACGCATCGCGGAGTCAGCCGGAAGCGTTTGGGAAACTCTCCGCGCTGCTCCATCTCCCAGATGGTGCTGTCTGCAAGCGGCACCATCTGGCGCAGTTCCGGCTTCTTGATCGTTCGCGGCAGGGAATCTGAGCGGGCCATCTTTCGATCTCCATCGGCTGTCCAGTCCGATAGAATCAAACCGAAACGCAACGAAGGCGAAACCCGACAGGATGCGATGTGACGTTTGCGGGACGAACCCGCCCGGATACTTTATCGCCGACCGCCGTAGACTAGGCCGCACCGCACGCCGTCGGTCGAGGTTGAGCCGCCAAATCGTCGATGTGACGGCGGCAATCGGAACCTGACGGGGGGCTACCTGCCCGGCCTGATCGCACGGACCTTCTGAGCGAGACTGGGCCGGCCTGCCGCCGCTGCGCCGTCGACGAAGGCGTCCAGAAGGTTGGTCTTGCTGAAAACGTCGTCCAGACGCCCCATGGGTCTCCCAGAGACGCCGTACGTGCGCTGGGTTTGCTCGAGATTGGCGTCGTAGTGTTCGCCGTCTTCGCGGTTGCGCCCCAGGTAATACACCGTCTCAAGATCGGCGAGTTCCTCCGATGTCAGAAGAGCGGTCATCGCGGCATTCAGGCTCTGACGCCTTTGCTGATGCGTGGCGATAGCCTCCGGGTCCCGAGGGAAGAATGACGATCCGAGATCCGCTGTTCGGTCCTTGACAGGGTGAGCCTCTGCCCAAGCCGAAAGCGCTGCGACCGCCTTGTCGTCACTGAGGTGCTTCAGGGAGGTCTCAATCCCGACGAGCGTCGCCAGCGGACGCGAGTTTCGAATGGTCGTCAACGCTTGGCTGAACTTCCGACTCCCGAGACCAAAGCTCTCCATGACCTTTGCCTTGCGGTCGGAAAATTCGGCGTCGCCCCACCCGGAATGGGGCCCCACCATCGCCGCGACCCGCTTGAGATCCTCTCGTGAACACTCGCCGGTGTGTGCGCCGGTCAGGCGCTCCTGCTCGAGCTCCAGCACGCGGATCTTCATCTGACCCAATATCGCTTCCAACGTCTCGATACTGGTCCTGATATGCGGGAGATTGACGACCGCAAAGCCGCCCAGGCTTTTTACGCCGGCACGGTTGCTGGCGTAACGCAGTTCCTGTCCGTCGTCGTCCACGGCCGACAGGCTCGCCACATAGGGCTCGAGCTGAGCCACAAGATCCACGATCCGTGCGTCTCCGACCTTGGCGTCCCTAAGATGCTTCCACTGGGAGCGGATATCGTGGTCCGGCTTGTGACGCTCGGCGACCATTCCGGCGTCATGCAGCCGGTTTATCGCGAACTTCAGGGACAGTTCGATCGCATGTCGGCAGTTGTACAGGATCGGCATGGCGAGAGAGTCTCGACTGCCGAACATCTTCTTGTCGATGACGGCCACAACGAGTTCGCGCGCAGCCTCAATGTAGCCGTCGACATAGGCCTCCTCGCTGCCCTGCACGCCGATACAGGCGTTCCAGAGTCCATCGGGGATCTTCTCGAAGAAGGGGTCGGGGTGAGGAGCAGGTTCGGGCTGGGCGACGTCGGTCATAAAGTCCGAATGGCTCAACGTCGGAAGGTCGGCAAGCGCGCCGAATGTCGGGTCGCAGTCTTCCCACGCTCCATCGAAATACGACGATGCCCCTGAAGCGCTAAGGGCTCCGCCCTCGCGCGGGCCAAGGTGAAGCGGCTGCGCCGCCGGACCGGCCGCTAAGGTTTGACCTGCGCGGGCTCGGCCTCCTCCGGACCAAGACCATGCTCGATCGCGGGTTCGTCGATCTCTCCCGCGCGGAACGCGTGGACGTTTTTGACATACTGGGAGCAGCCCTGCGGCCGCAGGACCACGGAGAGGTCGCTGTTGACCATCGACGGCCGCCAGTCGTCATAGATCACTCCCGAGCGGAACATTCTCAAGCTGCTGCACAACAGGGCTGAACAAGGCGGAGGTTTGGCGTTTCGCGGCGGCGGCTAGGTCCAGGTGGGTCAGCAACAGAGCGAGAAAGAGCGGTGTCTGGCTATCGCTAGGTCCATCGCCAGCGGCCGACGTGAGGACGGGTTGCGGAAAGGCGTCATCATCGCCGCTTGCCGGAAACTCATAACGCTCGCGCACCATATGAGCGTTCGGCACACAAACCGCGCTTCCCTGCGATCGCCGTGGCGCCCGGTCGAGTCGCCGGTCGCGTCCTTGGGCTATCCGCCTCGGCGCAGCATGGCGTCGAGTTGAGCCATGCCGGGGTCGGACGGAACGAGTTTGAACCGTGTCCTAGGCCCCCGTTCGAGAATGACGACATTAATGTCTCGGATCATTTCGGACCCTTCCGGATAGTAGATCTGCGCCTCGGCGAAAGGCGCGTGGCGCATCGCGGAGCGGAGCAGCGCCGGCTGATCGGTCCAAGCCTGTCGAAGGGAGCGTTGCGGATCGTAGCCCCCAATGGGCAGCTGCACCCAGTTGTCCCGGCCATACAGCACCAGCCATTGCCCCTCCTTGAATTGTTCGGGGCGCGGCGGACCCGAGCCCATCCGACCGACCGAGAACAGGGCGGCGCCGGCGCGTTGCTCGGGGTGCGCTTTCAGCCATGTTCGCGCCGGCTCGAAAGCATCCTCATGGGCGTAGACGAAGCGCTCGCTGCCACCGACCTGTTTCAGGTTGAAGTCCATAACCTGGTCATCGGTGATCGGGACCGGCCGTCCCGAGAGTAATCCGTCCCGCAAGGCCAGGAGCCGGGCCTTGCGATTCGCCGACAGCTCGAGACGTTCGATCGGAGCGTCCGTCAGTTTGGCAAGGATGCTCGGACAGACGAGGCCGAGGAGCAGGTCGCTGGAGATCGGCGCATAAAAGGCTACACCGAGGTCCTTGACGCCACGCCGGTCGTCGGGCGTCGAACCCTCGCGCACGATCGGATGATCCGAGGTCCAGAACCGCGCTCCGCCGGCAGGCTCGTAGAGGATCGGGATTTTCGTGAGCAGACCCTCGACGATCTCGTCCCGATTGGCGATCAGGTCGAGCGTGATCTTGCGGATGTCGTCTTCGCTCGGCATCGGATCGTCTAGCGCGGGTAGGCCAGCCTCCACGAGCCGTTCGACCAGCTGGCGCGGCAGGCGATCCAGCGTCGTCCGAACCTTGGGCGTGCGCAGGAACTGCACCGCTACGCCGGTGCAGACCGCCGCCTCCGCCACTGACGGACCCCGGCTCAAGTTGCGCCCGTATCTGACGGCGCCCGACGCCGGACTGTGTAAGAGGTCGCCAAAGCAGGAGCAATCAGTCTCTGGCGCTGGCTTCGATCCTGAGGGGCAGCGGGTCCGACGTCGATTCTCCGCAACTTTCTTGCGGAGAATGCGCAACTCCTCTGTGTTGCTCGTGGCTGCTGGTCCGTTCAGCCTTCACCGGTCAATCGCGAGTGAAATCATGGCTCCGAACCTCCAACCGAATGTCGGCTCTCGAGTTTTCGCCTTGAGCCCGCGAGAGCTGGAGTGCCTGTTGTGGGTCAGTCGCGGCAAGAGTTCGGGAGATATCGGCGCCATCCTCGGATTGTCGCCGCGCACGGTCGACAGCTACCTTGAGAAGGTGTGCTCGAAGCTGCGCGTGCGCACCCGGATAGAGGCCGTCGCGGTCGCGGTGGGGGCCGGGGTTATCGAACCGGAGTGACATCGTTGGTCACACGCGATACGCGAGTTTTCCGCTGAGAATCGGATCATGATTGCGCGCCTGAACGGTGATCATGTCGCTTATGCCCGGAGACGTCGTCCAAGCTTTCGCTGGGGAGATCGCATCACGCGATGTGCGTCGCCTCGAATCCTATCTGTCGGAGCAGGTCGCGGCCCAGTTCGACATCGCGGGCGAACTCGTCGGACGCACCGCGCTTCTCGGCTTCTGGCGTCGGCTCTTCCAAAGCTATTCGCTGTTCGAACTTCACATCCTCAAGTCCGTCACCCAGGGCGAGCTGGTCATAGCCGAAAGCCTCTATCTGCTGGCCGCGAACCGTGGCCTCGTCATGAACGTCCGCGCCATCAACGTTTTCGAGGTTGAGAAGGGTGTGATCACTCGGTGGCGCGATCACGCCGATCTGGCCGAGGTGCCTCTGGCTGAGAAGGATCGTTGGCGTCGCCTCAGCGTCGCCCGTTGGTGAGGAGGGGAGGGGGCGGGCCGGGAACTTCTGTGTGAAGCTCGACGTCTTCACCCGTGATCGCCGCCGACGCAGAGCGTCCCCTGGCTCAAGATCAAAGGCTATCCGGTCGAGGCCCGCCGACAGCCATCTTAGTGAGAGTGTGGACCGAAGCCAAAACCTTGAGTGCGGTGCGCGCTCGATCCTACGGGCGTGCGCGGAAGCCGCTCGGGTGCCCGTGAGATCGGGCTAGCGCTCTGAGCCGCGCGGCCGCAGGACGAGGCTTGACAGGTTGGTCCGTCGGCGGCCGTAAGGAGGGGCGGTGCGAGGTCAGGATCCGGGATGAACACGTCTGAACTTCGCGAGGGCCTCGAAGCCCGACAGGTCTGGATCTATTTCGCCGCCGTGATCGTCGCGGCGGCTATCGGGTTGCTGATCCCGGGCACGGCGGTGCTGGAATCAGCGATCAATCCGGCGCTGGCTCTGATGCTGTTCGTCACCTTCCTGCAGGTGCCGGTCGCGGCGCTCGGCCGGGCGCTTCAGGAATTGCGGTTCGTGGGCGCCTTGCTGGCCGTGAACTTCATCGCCGTGCCTCTGCTGGTCCTGGGCCTGGTGCAGTTCCTGCCGGCCGATCCCCTGATCCGTCTCGGCGTGCTGATGGTGCTGCTTTGTCCCTGCATCGACTATGTCGTGACCTTCGCTCATCTGGGTCGTGCGGACGCCCGGTTGCTCCTGGCCTCGACACCGGTGCTGCTGATCGCCCAGATGGCGCTCTTGCCTATCTATCTGCGTCTGTTCCTCGGCGCCGAGGCGGCGGCCTATGTGCAGCCAGGTCCGTTCATCCACGCCTTCGTCTGGCTGATCGCCATCCCGTTCGTTCTGGCGGCGCTGGTCCAGCCCTGGGCGGCCCGCAGCAAAATGGGCGAGCGAGTCTCGTCTGGTCTCGGCCTGGCGCCGGTGCCGGCCACGGCCTTGGTGCTCTTCATCGTCGTCGCCGCGGTCATGCCGCAACTCGGACAGACCCTCGACCGGACCCTGAGTGTCGTGCCGGTCTATGTCGCCTTCGCCGTGCTGGCCCCACTCATCGGATGGGCCGGCTCGCGGCTCGCACGGCTGACGCCGGAAGCCGGCCGCGCCGTCGCCTTCAGCGCCGGAACCCGCAACTCGCTCGTGGTCCTGCCGCTGGCCCTCGTCGTGCCCGGCGCCATCCCCCTAGTCCCGGCCATCATCGTCACCCAGACCCTGATCGAGCTTTTGGCGGAGTTGGTCTACATCCGCTGCATCCCGAGGCTGGGACGTCGGTCAATCTGAACAGGGCGCAGCGAAAGGTTGAAGCTCGATCGGCCGCGACGAAGACGCCCCGGATCCTGCTCTTGTACGGATCGCTGCGCGAACGGTCCTACTCACGGCTCGTCGAGGACGCAGCTTGCCTGCTGCAGCGAATGGCGTGCGAGACCCGTATCTTCGACCCGTCCGACCTGCCCCTGCCGGGCGCGCCCGGCGATGACGACCGCACGGCGGTGCGCGAGCTGCGCGAGCATGCCTTCTGGTCAGAGGGCATGGTCTGGTGCAGTCCGGAACGGCACGGCCAGGTCTCCGGCGTGATGAAGTTGCAGATCGATCACCTGCCGTTGAGCCTCGGCGGCATGCGTCCGACCCAAGGCCGGACGCTCGCAGTCAAGCAGGTGTCGGGCGGGTCTCAGAGCTTCAACGCGGTGAACACCCTGCGCCTCCTTGGCCGCTGGATGCGGATGGTCTCCATCCCCAACCCGTCGAGCGTGGCCAAGGCTTTCCAGGAGTTCGACGAGGCCGGCCGGATGAGCCCTCGGCCGACTATGAGCGGATCGTCGATGTGATGGAGGAACTGGTGCGCTTCACCATCCTCACCCGTCCGCACCCGGCCCGGCTGGTGGACCGCTATTCCGAGCGCAAGGCGGCCGGGACACCCGTCGACGCCGCCTCCAATCTCTCGGGGATCGCCATCGCGCGACAGGCCTGACCTTGCCCCGAAACGCGCAAGGACGTCTCGCATTCGCCTACCTTGCTACGGGCCCTGGCCCGATGGCCGCGCTGCGCCGCATTGTGGCTTGGCGGGCTTCGTGCTGGCCGTAACGCGCCAGAAGTGGCGAAAGACTATGCTCCGCCTGAAGTCCTCACATTGACGAACCTCCAAGCCGCTGCCGCGCTATTCAAGGGGCCGGGCGCTCGTCCGGCCGAACAAGTAGTCCCGAAACAGAATAGGAGCAGGACGTGCCCCGCACCGCAGCCGATTTCCTGTCGATTTACCAGCAAGGCTTCGTGAGGGTGGCTGCGTGCCGTCCCGTCTGCAGGATCGCGGATCCGGCGTTCAACCTGGAGCAGACACTACGGCTCGCCCGTGAGGGAAACGAGGCCGGGCTCGCGCTGATGGTTTTCCCAGAGCTCGGCCTGTCGGGGTATTCCATCGACGACCTGTTGCTGCAGCGGGCGTTGCTCGACGAGGTCGAGCGGCAACTAGTGAATCTCGTAACCGAAAGTCGCGATCTCTTCCCGGTCATACTGGTTGGTGCGCCCCTCCGCCGTGAGGGACGACTCTACAACTGCGCGGTGGCTATCCACCGGGGGCGAGTCCTTGGCGTGGTGCCGAAGGGCCACCTCCCCAACTATCGCGAGTTCTATGAAAAGCGATGGTTCGCCTCCGGGCGGGATGTGGTCGGCGAAATTACGATTGGAGGCGAACCGGCTCCATTCGGAATGGATTTGCTGTTCCAGGCCGACGACGTCGATGGCCTGATCTTTCATGTGGAAATTTGCGAGGATGTCTGGGCGCCAGCGCCGCCCAGCGACTTCGCCGCGCTCGCCGGCGCGCTGATTCTGACGAACCTGTCGGCAAGCAATATCGTGGTGGGAAAGGCGGACACGCGGCGAAGACTTTGCGAGCTGCAGTCTGGCCGCTGTTGGGCGGCCTACATCTACTCCGCCGCCGGCTATGGAGAATCGACGACCGACCTGGCCTGGGACGGACAGGCCTGCATCTACGAGCTGGGGGCGCAGCTCGCGGAGACCGAGCGCTTCAGCCTGGAGTCCCAGATGGCCGTCGCGGACATAGACGTCGAACGGCTGCAGCTGGAACGTATGCGGACCGGCACGTTTAACGAAGCCGCGATCGCCAACGGGATGCCCGACCGGCGCTTTCGCCGGGTGACCTTCCATCTCGTTCCGCCAGTTCGCAACCTCGGCCTGCAACGATGCATCGACCGTTTTCCCTTTGTGCCCGATGATCCCTCCCATCTCGACCAGGACTGCTACGAGGCGTTCAACATTCAGGTGAGCGGGCTGGCCAAGAGGCTTGAGGCGACCGGGACAGCCAAGATCTGCATCGGCGTGTCCGGAGGGCTGGATTCAGCTCACGCCTTGATCGTCGCGGCCAAGGTCTTCGATCTGCTTGGCCGTCCGCGCACGGACATTCTCGGGTTCACAATGCCCGGCTTCGGCACGAGCGCGAGGACCAAGTCTAACGCCTACGCCTTGATGAACGGGCTCGGCGTGACCGTCGAGGAAATCGACATCAAGCCGCTCGCCCAGCAGATGCTGCAGGACTTGCGCCATCCGTTCGCCAGGGGCGAACCGGTGTACGACACGACGTTCGAGAATGTGCAGGCCGGGCTCCGGACAGACCTCCTGTTCAGGGCCGCCAACCAGCGGAACGGCATGGTGCTCGGCACGGGCAACATGTCCGAGCTTGCGCTTGGTTGGTGCACCTACGGCGTTGGCGACCAGATGAGCCACTACAACGTGAACGGCTCGCTCCCGAAGACCCTCATTCAACACCTCGTCCGTTGGACGGCGGCGAACCGCCTGTTCGACCCCGCGGTGTCCGATGTCCTGCTCGACATTCTGGCGACAACCATTTCGCCGGAGCTCATCCCGCAGACGGCCGAGGGGGAGTCGCAGAGCACCGAAGGCAAGATTGGCCCCTACGAGCTCCACGACTTCTGGATCTACTATCTCACCCGGTTCGGGCTGCGGCCCTCCAAGATCGCCTTCCTGGCCTTGCACGCCTGGCGGGACACCGCCGCCGGGCACTGGCCGCCGGGCTTTCCGGACGAGCAAAAGCGGGCCTACCCCATCGGGGCTATTCGCAGCTGGCTGGAGGTGTTCCTGCAGCGCTTTTTCGCCAATCAGTTCAAGCGCTCGGCCCTGCCGAACGGGCCCAAGGTCACAACAGGCGGTTCATTGTCGCCGCGCGGCGACTGGCGCATGCCTTCGGACGCTCATGGCCAGGTCTGGATCGACGAGCTGCATCGCAACGTGCCGGAGGTTCTTGATCCCGCAAGCGACGACATTCCAACGAAAGAGCCCAAGGCGTCGCCTGTCGGAGGCAAACCCATCGTCCGATAAGTCCGTCGCCCGGCTGCGAACTCCGGGGTCGGAGGGGCGGTTCAGGAACCGGAAGCCGGCGCCTGCCCATCCGGCCCCCGGCGGGGCGGAAGATTAGCTGAAGGGCTGGCGGCCCTAGCCGTTCTCCGCCGGCCGCGCGCTCTTCGGCGGCGGGAGCCGGGAGAAGCCGATCACGAGGATGACGATCGTCAGCAGCTGAACGGCGACGCCTTCGACCGTCGGGTAGAGGCCGAGGATTTCGATGCGGGGGATCCAGGCCAGCGGATGGACGTCGAGCCACCCCGCCTCCTGCAGCGCCGCCACCCCCTTCCCGACGAGGACAACCGACAGGATGGCCATGAGAATCGAGCTCAGGGAGAAGAACCGGCCGATTGGCAGGCGCTTGCTGTAGGCCAGCAGGGCCCATGCCACCACGGCCAGGATGACCACCGCCGTGAGGGCGCCGGCCAGCATGCCGAGGTGGCCGCCCTGGCTCCAGATCGCCGCATAGAACAGGATGGTCTCGAACACCTCCCGGTAGACCACCACGAAGGACAGCAGGAACAGGAACCAGGCCGACCGTTTCGACAGCGCATGGGAGAGCTTGTCGCGGATATAGGTCTGCCAGGCGTCGGCGTGCGACTTACCGTGCATCCAGATGCCCACCGAGACGAGCACGACGGCGGCCAGAAGCGAACCGAACCCTTCGGTCAGTTCCCGGCTGGCGCCGCTGATGGAGATGAAGAAGGTCGCGGCCGCCCAGGTAGCCCCGCCGGCGACCAGCGCGGCGACCCAGCCGCCGTGGACGTAGCGCAGCACCTCGGGCCGTTCGGCCTTCCTGAGGAAGGCGATCATCGCCACCACGATGAGCAGGGCCTCTAGGCCTTCGCGCAGCAGGATGGTGAAGGCGCCGAGGAAGCTGGCGAGATTGTCCGCCTCCTGGGGCGCGAGGGCCCGCTCGGCCGTGTCCAGCAGGGCGTTCGCACGAGCGACCCGACCGGCGACCTCCTGGGCGGGCGCACCCCGGCTGATAGAGACGCGCAGCTCGGTCATGGCGGTCTCGACCCGGCGCAGCAGGGCGCTGTCCCGGGCGCCGAGGGCCGGCTCGATCGGCTCGACGCCGTCGAGGTAGGCGGACAGCGCCGCGTCGGTGGCGGCCTTGCGATCGCCCCGTCGATAGGCGGCCTCGCTCTCCGCCAGGCGCGTCCGC